>ULRP01019945.1_pt1 | contig 21771 bp, 18 predicted proteins | sample 1955521 | NCBI WGS metagenome assembly ULRP01 (sample SAMEA4835685, study PRJEB28245) | human gut metagenome | biome: gut microbiome; material: fecal sample | place: Denmark | collected 2008
TCTGGAAAATTCCCCTACCGAGTAAAATTTTACACTAAGGACGATCGCGGAAATGGCAGAGATCTATCGGAGTGAGCCGGAAAAGTTTGAGAACATATTGCATCGTATAGGCTAAGATCCCTTTATGCCTTGGGGCATAGGGGGATTATTTATTGCCGGCATCACTTAGTCTCTTTTCGCGGCCCTTCGGGAGCGGCAGTCATTTTCATTTCCCTTTCCTTGCCCTGTATGGTAAAATATAACAGTCATACTGACATGAATAATAAAGAACAGAGAGGCGAAATTTATGGCTCATTGCAATGAAAATTATCTGAATCTTCAGGGTGCATACCTGTTCGCGGAAGTCCGCAAGAAGCAGGAGGCGTACAAAGCCGCGCATCCGGATGCGAATATCATTTCCCTTGGTATCGGTGATGTGACGCAGCCGCTGGCTCCGGTCGTGATCGAAGCGATGAAGAAGGCTGTCGAGGAAATGGGACATGTGGAGACGTTCCGCGGCTATGGTCCGGAGCAGGGTTATCTCTTCCTGCGTGAAGCGATCGCGAAGCATGATTTCCAGGATCGCGGATGCGATATTTCCCCAGACGAGATCTTTGTCAGCGACGGCGCAAAGTGCGATGTCGGCAATATGCAGGAGATCTTTGCGGAATCGGATATCGTCGCGATCACCGATCCGGTGTATCCGGTCTATGTGGACAGCAATGTCATGGCGGGCAGAAGCGGCAAATATGTCCGCGGGGCGTATGAACGCTTCGAATATCTGCCGTGCTATGAAGAATGCGGCTTCAAGGCAAATCTGCCGTCTCATGATCCGATGATTATTTATCTGTGCTCGCCGAATAACCCGACCGGCTCTGCGCTGACGAAGAAGGATCTGACGGTATGGGTACGCTATGCACAGCAGACGGGCTCTGTCATTTTCTTCGATGCTGCGTATGAAGCATTCATCACGGAAGATGACGTGCCGCACAGCATTTATGAGATCAAAGGGGCGAAGGAAGTCGCTATCGAGTTCCGTTCGTACTCGAAGACGGCTGGCTTCACCGGTGTCCGTTGCGGGTACTGCGTCGTTCCGAAGGAGCTGATGCTGGAAACGAAGAAGGGTGAGAAGATCTCGGCAAACCAGCTGTGGGATCGCCGCCAGTGCACGAAGTTCAATGGCTGCTCTTATATCGTGCAGCGCGGCGCTGAAGCGATCTACACCGAAGAAGGCCAGAAGCAGATCCAGGAAACGCTGGATATCTATAGAAAGAATGCTGCGGTCATCTTGGCCGGTGCGAAGGAAGCGGGTCTTCCTGCCTGCGGCGGCGTGAACAGCCCATATGTATGGCTGACGGTGCCGGAAAGTATGACGAGCTGGGATTTCTTTGATTTCCTGCTGAATGAGGCGGAAATCATCTGCACGCCGGGCTCCGGCTTCGGTCCGTGCGGGGAAGGCTATGTCCGTCTGACGTCTTTCAATACGCCGGAGCTGACGAAGGAAGCGGTAGAACGCATGAAGAAGGCACTGGCTGCCAGATAAATTGAAAAGGGAGGGAAGATAGCGATCGGCTCATACATTGAGAAATGAGAAGATCGCTTTTCCCGAATTGGGAATGAGGGGTGGCGCTTTCGCGTTCAGTCATCGGTCACTTCTGATCCCTGAACCTATATTTACAAGGAGTATCCATGAGTACGAATCTGCAGATCGGCATTGTCGGCCTTCCGAATGTAGGGAAGAGCACGCTGTTCAATGCCATCACAAAAGCCGGAGCAGAAGCGGCGAATTTTCCTTTCTGCACCATCGAGCCGAATGTGGGCGTCGTAGAGGTCCCGGATCATCGCATCTATGATCTGGCGAAGATGTTCCAGCCGAAGAAGACGACGCCGGCGTTCACTCGTTTCGTCGATATCGCCGGCCTCGTAGCGGGCGCGTCCAAGGGCGAGGGTCTGGGAAATCAGTTTCTCTCGCATATCCGTGAGACGGATGCCATCGCGCATGTCGTCCGCTGCTTCGAGGATGGAAATATCACGCACGTAGAAGGCTCTATTGATCCTGTCCGTGATATGGATATCATCAATACGGAGCTGTGTCTGGCGGATCTGGAGAGTGTCGATAAGAAGAAGGTCAAGACGGCGAAGCTCGCGCAGGCAGGGATCAAGCAGGCGAAGCTCGATCTGCCGGTGCTTGAAAAGGTATTCGATGCGCTGCAGGAAGGGACGCCGGCAAGGGCCCTTGATCTCTCGGAAGATGATCTGGAGGTCTTGAAGGAACTGAATCTCATCACGCTGAAGCCTGTCCTTTATGTGCTGAATGTTGCGGAAGATGACATCGCGGATCCGGAAGCGAATCCTTTCGTCCAGAAGGCAGCGGCGCAGGCAGAAAAGGAAGGCGCCAAGTGGGTGCCGATCTCTGCGGAGATCGAGCAGGAGGTCTCCGAGCTGGATGCCGAAGAGGCGAAGGCTTTCTTGGCCGATCTGGGCGAAGAGGAGCCTGGTCTGAATCGCCTGATCCGCAGTGCGTACTCTATGCTGGGACTTATCAATTTCTTCACCGTCGGACCGGATGAATGTCGTTCCTGGACGGTCCGTGAAGGGACGAAAGCACCGAAGGCCGCCGGCAAGATCCACAGCGATATCGAGAGAGGCTTCATCCGTGCGGAGATCGTCTCCTACAAAGACCTGATGGAATGCGGCTCGTATACGACGGTCCGTGAAAAAGGTCTCCTCCGCGTCGAAGGGAAGGACTATATCATCCAGGATGGGGATATCGCTTACTTCCGCTTCAATGTGTAGTTTTTGAAATCAGAAAGCGCAGCCCGCATGGGCTGCGTTTTTTTGTACCCTCTTTGAGGAAAGGGGGACTCTCGCATCGCTCCCTCCTTCCGCTGGAAGGAGGCGGTTCGAAGGGGCGGAGGTTGGCATTCTCCCTCCTTCCGTTGGAAGGAGGTGCCTCAAAGGGGCGGAGGTTGGCTTTCGCAGCGGGATGAAAAGAAACGTGAGGAAAGCGCACTCTCGTATCGGCATCCCGAGCGGAGCCAAGGGATCTTTTTCGTTTGCCGTTTTCTGTTTCCTGCATGAATCAGTTTGCGGGAAACACCGTGATTGCAAGTCTTAAGGAACACGGTGCTTCCCGTTTTCCGTTGTCCTCCCATGTTTGCTTGACCGCGAACGAAAAAGATTTCTCGCATTCGCTCGAAATGACGATAGGGGGAAAAAGGGTACTCTCCTATCGCCACTCTCCCCATATGGGGAAGGCGGCGATGGGCGGCATTCTCCCTCCTTCCGTTGGAAGGAGGAGCCCCGAAGGGGCGGAGGTTGGCTCCCGCAGCGGGGTGAAAGGAAATGTGAGGAAAGTGGTGTTCTCATTTCACTGACTTTGAGACGCTTTTCTCACTCGTTTTCATACCGCCAGCCCCCTATCCATCTCGCTGTGCTTGCCACGTTCCCCATGCGGGTAATGCTTTAGTGTGGGGAAAGCGGTATTCTCGTATTTCAGACTATACTGATTTCTCTCGCAGATTGCGTTTTTGCATGCCAGTAGAGTAGCCCCTTGAAGAAGGGGCGCGCCGAAGGCGGAGGATAGATCTGCCCCGCAGGGGCAGCCTTCTACGAGAAGGGATGAAAGGGGATGTGAGATAGCCCGTCCTCTTGCATCGTCATCCCGAGCAGAGCCGAGGGATCTTAACGTGATAGCAGCGTTCTGCATTGGTGAGGAAACGCAAAAATTTTTTGCCGTATCGTTATCTCACAGTCTACGTTTTACCGGTGTGCAAGGAAGATTTCTCGCTTCGCTCGAAATGACGATATGGGGGGAAAATGACGATACGGGGGAATGATGGGATGAGGAGGAGCGGTATTCTCATTTCCCTACTCCTGCGGGCTAGCTGCAAACTACTTTCCTTTATTTTTACGCACTTTTCTTTCCTGTGATATAATGACATTATTAGGAGAGAATATTAGAAGAGAATGTTTTTACGAAATGTAGAGTTTCCTTTGCATTCATGAACCCATAAGGAGGAAATATATGAAGAAGAAATGGATGATCGTTCTCCTCATTGTCATCGCAGTGGCAGCGGGCGGCGGTTATTTCTGGTATCAGAAGAGCCATGCTCCGCAGAAGGATAATTACACGGTGGGGGCGGTATCGCGCGCTACTATCGGGCTTACCATCGATGCGACGGGGACGATCGAGCCGGTGAATAGTGTCGATCTCTCGGCGACGGCGTCTGGCACTTTGGAAAAGGTGTATGTGAAGCAGAATGAGAAGGTCACGAAGGGCGAGACGCTGGCGATGATCGAGTCGAAGGCGCTGACGTCCATGATGAAGCAGACGCAGAATACGCTCGCCAATAAGGAGTCCTACTATGAACGTCTGGCAGGCCTTTATGAGAAAGGCGCGATCCCGTACCAGGAGATGGACAATGCGCGCATGGACTATCTGAATGCACAGGCGGCGTATGACAAGGCGCAGGCGGATGTGAATGATACGGTCATCACTTCGCCGATGGATGGCGTAGTCATCGGCGAGCCGATGAAGGAAGGGGAGACGGTGTCTCAGGGGCTGTCTAGCCAGATGGTCATCGTGACGGTCGCCGATCTTTCTTCCATGCGTATCGAGCTTCTGGTCGATGAGACAGATATCGGTGAGGTGGCCGTGGGCCAGGGGGTGGAATTCACGGTCGATGCGTACCCGAACCGCACGTTCCACGGCGTGGTGTCGGATATTTCCAAGAAGCAGTATTCGGCGAGCGGCAGCACGAGCAGTTCCTCGAGCTCGGTCGTGTACTATACCGTCTATGTAGATATCAATACGGACGAGCTGGAAGGGCTCTATCCGTCCATGACGGCGAGAGCGGTCATCAAGGGCCGCGAGAGCGTGGATGCGCTGACGGTGCCTGTGACGGCGATCCGCAGCGACTCGGAAGGCTCCTATGTTTATGTCAAAGAGGGGGCGGATGTGAAGAAGACCTATGTGACGACGGGGATTTCCACCGAGAAGGAGATCGAGGTGACGAGCGGTCTTTCGGAAGGGCAGGAGATCGTGGTCAGCGGGACTGTCTCGCAGGAGAAGACTTCGACTCCGACGAATAAGAACAATCGCCACGGCCCGGGAGGTCCGGTGTGATGGAGAAGAAAGAGAAATCGGATGAAGTCATCCGCCTGATGGATATCGGCAAGAGCTACTATATCGGGAAGCAGGAGGTGCCTGTCCTGACGAAGATCGATCTTACGATCTCCAAGGGGGAGTTTGTCTCTATCATGGGGCCCTCGGGCGCTGGGAAATCGACGCTGATGAACATCCTAGGCTGTCTCGATCGTCCGACCCGCGGCTCTTACAAGCTCGATGGGGAAGAGGTCGCGAGGCTCGGGGACAGTGCGCTGGCCTATACCAGAAATCGCAAGATCGGTTTCGTCTTCCAGAGCTTTAATTTGCTGCCGAAGCTCTCGGCGCTGGATAATGTGATCCTTCCCATGATCTATGGGAATGTCTTCAAGAAGGAGAGAAAAGAGCGTGCTCTTCGCATGCTGGACTCCGTGGGGCTGGGTGACCGTGCGTATCATATGCCGGCGGAAATGTCTGGCGGGCAGCGCCAGCGCGTCGCCATCGCCCGTGCGCTCATCAATGACCCTGCCATCATCATGGCGGATGAGCCGACGGGGAATCTGGACAGCCGGTCGACAAAGGAGGTCATGGAGATCTTTTCCGCTCTGTATCAAGAGGGGAAGACCATCATCCTCGTCACGCATGAGAATGATGTCGCATCTTACGCGACCCGCCACGTGATCCTTTCTGATGGACACATTAGTAAAGATATACGAGGGCCTTTATCATGACGAATATTTATTTCGAAAGTGTCCTCATGGCATGGAGCTCGATCGTCAGCAATAAAATGCGCTCGCTGCTCACCATGCTGGGCATCATCATCGGGGTGGCGGCCGTCATCGCGCTCATGTCCATCGGCTATGGCGTGCAGGACTCGATCAAGAGCGATATTTCCCGTCTGGGATCGAATACCATCACTGTCACGCCGGGGACCGGAAGAAAGCCGGGGGTGAAGCAGGCGGCCGGCTCTATGCAGACCTTGACCTACAAGGACTATCTGGCGATACGCAATCTGCCGAATATCACCTATTCCGCTCCGCTCGTGCAGGGGAGCTACCTTCTCGTCAATGGGAATAAGAACTGGAATACCCGTGTCTACGGCTGTACGCAGGACTATGCGGATCTTTCTGACCTCAAGGTGCAGGAAGGCCGTTTCTGGACGCAGAAGGAGTACAATGCCCGTGCCCGTGTCGCTGTCATCGGGAAAACGGTCGCGACAGGGCTCTTCGGAGAAGAGGATCCCATCGGGAAGAAGGTCCGTATCCATGGGAATCCATTCACCGTGATCGGGCTTTTGGAGGAAAAGGGCTACTCCTTCATGGATCAGGATGACCGCGTCCTCTGTCCCTTCAGCACCGTGCAGGAACGTATGCTGCACATCACCTATGTGAATAACATCGTCATCTCGGCGGATAACAGCAGCGATCTTTCACAGATCGAGTCCGATGTGACGAACCTGCTCCGCACGCGCCACCGCGTCTCCGGGACGGATGATGATTTCTCCATTCAAAATTCGCAGGATCTCATCAAGACCATGGAGTCGACCACGCAGACACTGACCATCTTCCTTGGCAGTGTGGCAGCGATCTCCCTCCTTGTCGGCGGTATCGGCATCATGAATATCATGCTCGTCTCTGTCACGGAGCGTACGAAGGAGATCGGCATCCGCAAAGCGCTGGGCGCGACATACCAGATGATCATTGTCCAGTTTCTGATCGAGTCCATCACTGTCAGTCTTGCCGGCGGCTTCTTGGGGGTCGCTCTTGGCGTCGGCATCGCGCTCGTGACACCGCAGCTGTCACAGATCCCGACCGTCATCGCAGCGGGACCCATCGTCGGTTCCTTCGTCTTCTCTGTCCTGATCGGCCTTATTTTCGGCCTCTATCCGGCACAGAAGGCGGCGAAGCTGAATCCGATCGATGCACTGCATTATGAATAAGGCAAACAAAAAACCTGACTCATGTCAGGTTTTTTTATTTGCGGATATAGGGATGGTTGCGAAGTCCGTAAAGCGTGCCGTTCCTTGATTGCCGGCGAAAGAGGCTTAGAAGGCTAAAGGCTTAGAGGGGCTGGTTGCGGCGTGTAAAAAACAGAAGCGCCGCAGAGTATATGTAGTGGCGATGCCAAAGCTCTGTTTTCTCCCTCCTTCCCAAGAAAAGGGCGGAGGTTGGCTCCCTCAGCGGGATGAAAGGAAACGTGAGAGAAGCGGTGCTCTCGTATCGTCATCCCGAGCGGAGTCGAGGGATCTTTTTCGTTTGCCATTATCTGTTTCATGCGTGAATCAGCTTGCATGAAACACCGTGCTTTCAAGTCGTATGAAGCACGGTGCTTCCCGTTACCCGCAGTCCGCCTACTTTTGCTTGACCGCGAACGAAAAAGATTTCTCGCATTCGCTCGAAATGACGAATGTGGGGAGGCGGCATTCTTGTATCGTAAGCTTTCTGAATGGGAGCAGTATTCTGCCTCCTTCTAAAGGAAGGAGGCAGTCCGAAGGGGCGGAATTTGGCTAGAGGATTTTCTCGCCACTCACTATTTTCTCACATGAGACAGGTTCACATACAGCTCTTTAGCCTCTGCATCGAGCCTACGATTTTTCCTCACATCAGAGAGGTGGTCATACTTGCTGACAGCCTTTCCTTTCGCATCATACATCGCGATGAGGGAGTGGTCCATGGAGTATTCTCTTTCACGCTTATCGGCATGGAGATTGATCTTGAATTCGCGGATGCGGGTCGTGAGATTTCCATCCGCGAAGTCATAGTCGCTGGGGTTCTTTTTGAGGCTTTCCACGTAGAGGGTGAAGTCTACATTTTCGATGCTTCCCGGGAAATCCATCGTCTGCATGCCGGAGAGGGACTCCATGTCTGCGTAGAAGATCTCTTCATCGTCCGCATGAATGACGCGATAACGGTCAGGATGGGCGAGGAGTGTCGCAGAATCCATCGCCATCGCAGAAGTCGCAGTAAGCATAGTGAAAGCGGCGAGTGCCAGTGCAAATTTTTTCATGATATCCTCCTTAAAATTGACTTAGGTTCATTTCGGTATGATTCGATTATACTATGGGAGAGACAGAAACGCAAGCTGAATTTTCCTGGGGAAACGCTGATTAAATCTGACTCTGCGATTGAATCGGTGTTTCCCTAGAGGAAATACGGATCCTTTGGCTGCATCAGCATTTCCCAAGACTTGGACGCAAAAAAACCGCTGCCGTGAAATTCACAGCAGCGGTTTTTCTATTTTTATTTCGACAGCGCGAGGGCTTTTTCGAAGGTCTTCTTGATGCTTTCAGACGGCTCCTTATCCATGAGGCTCACGACGACGATCGCGATGACAGAGAAGAGAAAGCCGGGGACGAGCTCATAGAGGTCAAACCAGGCAAACTGTTTCCAGATGAGGACGGTGAGGCCGCCGACGATGACACCGGCGTAGGCGCCTTTGAGCGTCATGCGTTTCCAGTAGAGGGAGAGGAGCACAGTCCCGCCGAAGCAGGCACCGAAGCCGGCCCATGCGTAGGAAACGATGGAGAAGATATAGCTGTTCGGATCCGAGCCGAGGTAGACGGCGATGCAGGAGACGAGAAGGACCGAGATACGGCTGACGCGGATCAGCGTTTTTTCCGAGGCATTTTTGCAGAGGAAGGCCTGGAAGAGGTCACGGGAGACCGCGGAGGATGTGACGAGCAGCTGCGAGGAGCTGGTACTCATGATGGCCGCGAGGATCGCAGACCAGATGATGCCCGTGATGAAAGGCGCCGAGAGCGACTCTGCCATCAGGACGAAGACGCGCTCTGCATTCGCATTCTCAAGCGGGGTCGTGAGGTATGCCTTACCGATGACGCCCATGGCGATGGCGAAGGCGAGAGACAGGATGACCCATGTCATGGCGATGTGTGTCGATTTTTTCAGGTCTTTGGCATCCGAGATCGCCATGAATTTGACGAGGATATGCGGCTGTCCGAAATAGCCGAGCCCCCAGCCGAGGGAGGAGACCATCATGATGGCAAGAGCGCCCATGCCGGTGGAGTCCGGGAAAAAGGAGAAGAAGTCGGGCCCTTCTTTCGCCAGGATATCCATGGTCGGAGCGGGGCCGCCCAGTGCGATGGCCGCAGCGACCGGTACATAGAGGACGGTGAAGAACATCATCGTTCCCTGAATGAGGTCAGTCAGAGCGACGGCGGAGAAGCCGCCGAGGAAGGTGTAGAATACGACGACGAAGGCGCCGATCAGAAGGGACTCGAAGTAGGGCAGACCGAAGATGGTATTGAAAAGTTTGCCGGCTGCAACGAATCCGGAGGATGTATAAATGATGAAGAAAAGAATGATGAAGAGGGCGCAGATGAGGCGCAGGCCATTCTTCTTTTCTTCGAAGCGGTTCGACAAATAGTCCGGGATGGTGAGCGAATTATTCGCGACCTCCGTGTAGTGACGAAGGCGTGTGGAGACGAGAACCCAGTTCGCCCATGTACCGATGATGAGGCCGATGCCTGTCCAGAAAGCAGAGAGTCCGTGCAGGTACGCATAGCCCGGGAGCCCCATCAGCATCCAGCCGCTCATATCCGAGGCTTCCGCACTCATGGATGTCAGCCATGGTCCCAGTTTGCGGTCTCCAAGGATGTAAGACGATAAATTTTTCTGCTGCCTCGAGTAATAGAGCCCGATGCACATCATGCCCGCCAGATAGAGGATGAAGGCCAGGGCGATCGGCCAGCTCCATTCTTCACTCATTTCCATATCATTTCCTCCCCTGTATAATCATTCCATTTTTTTGAAAATATCTTGAACATTATAACATAAAAAAGAAAGAAATACGATAGGAAAGGAAATAGGAGACCAAGAGACTCATAGTCTTCCGGTCTATCAGTCTGCCAGTCTTTTAGTCCACGATCACCGGCGATGTATAGAAATCCATTTTGTCCTTCCTGTATATTTTTTCCTTCTGGCAGAAGGACTGCACATCGCAGGCGCGGATGTCCATCTCGAGCATGGCGGCGGCTTCCTTGGGAAGCGTTTTCATTCCTTTCGCCGTGCTGGTGATGATGGGGAGGGGAAGATCTCTGAGGAGGGCACTCTTTTCTCTCTTGAGTGCGAGGAGGCGGGCGTAGGAGGGATCGGGCGGTGCGAGGAAGGGGGAGGAAAGAGCGGCGGGGGAAAGGAGCAGCTCTGCGCCAAGGCGTTTCAGACTGCTTCGAAGATAGCGTTTGCTCTTCGTGGCGGCGAGCATTTCTTCATAGGAAATCTGCTGGCTTTCCTTAGCCCATTTGTATTCAAGCCCTTCTTTGAAAAGCCCGGTCGCCTGCAGGGCTTCTAGGGGCATCAGGCGGGAGAGGAGGTGGCAGCAGTCTTCATAGCGGGCGGGATCCGTGTAGTGGCCTTCTTCCATGAGCTTGGCGGCTTGCTTTGCGTCCGGAGGAGAAAGAAGCGCCGTCCTTTTTTGAGACAGGAGTTCACGCCGCGCACTCGTCGCGGAGACGGGATGCTCCATGTCTCGGGGAATGACGAGGATGTCCATGTCGCAGTGCTTTCGAAGGATCGTCTCCGTGTAGCGGAATCCCAAAAGATTGTTCGGCTTCGTAAGCTCGTCGGCAAGATACGGAAAAGCGGCTGCCATCGCTTCATGGGCGGCTTCTCCGTAAGACAGACCGTCCGCAATTCTTTCGTGGAGGAGATGCTCGTAGTCCTCTGAGATCGCCCAGCCGGCAGCGCTTATGAGCTCATCCTTCGTGAGAGATTCTGCGCCGAAGGCGATCATGTTCACGCCCATGGCATGGAGCATGGAGGCGGCATGGCAGGAGAAACGGTCTGCGCTCTGAAGGGCGTAGAGGGCTGGAAATTCGAAGACGGCGTCCACGCCGGCGCGGACGGCCCATTCGGCGCGCGTCCATTTATCAAAAAGGGCAGGCTCGCCCCTCTGCACGAAAGCACCGCTCATGATAGCGATGAGGGGGGCTTGCGGATAGGCTTTTTTGATGATATCGATCATGGCGGAATGACCGGCATGAAAAGGATTCCACTCGGCTGTGATGCCGATGAGGGGAGAGGTGGTAGACATGGGGACTCCTTATTCAGAAATTGTAAGATCTTGAGACGGCAGACATCCGGCTTGAGACGGCAGATGGCAAATTAGGCATAAGGCACCTGACATCTGATATCTCGCCGTCTAAAGCTTTTCGGTCTCTGAGTCTTCCCTATTCTATCACAAAAGTGAGCGGAAACAGGAAATCTGCCCTCCTCTATGATATAATATGAAAAATCAATGAGCGAAGTTTGACCTCGCTACTACAACCAAAGGAATGATATATATGTATAATCATTGGCAGAAAAAATGGGCGCTGTCTCTGGGCCTTCTGGCGCTCGCCATGCTGCCCGCAGGCTGCGGAAACAGCATCGACGATCAGTTTCCCTTCGGGAAGAACCGCATTCACTGTGGCGGCGAGACCATCACGGTGGCAACGCCGTTTGAGCTGATCTCCAATGGCAGGCAGGTCGATCTCGGAGACCGTCAGGCGGAGACAGTCCACGCAGAAGGACACAATGCGAATATGCAGATCCTTGTGACCGGCACGAAAGAGGGGGAAGGAAAGGATGTGAAAACGCTGGCGGAAGAGGCGAAGAGCATCCTCGCCGATAATCCCAATCTGAAAAATGTGAGATCCCAGCAGAAGGAGATCACCTTAGGGGATGTGAAGGCACAGCAGCTTTCCTTCTCTTTCACCGAGACCGCCCGCGGCAAGAATGTAGAGCTCTCTGTAGAAGAATATATTTTCCTCCGGAAGGGCGTCGTCTGGCGCGTCATTTACCAGTATCGCAGTCAGGATGAGGTGGGCAAAGCGCTCACACAAAAAGTCGCCGGACAGATCGCGATGGGGAGTACGTTCTAGGGAGACTAAGAGACTGGAAGATGTCAGAAATCATACGATAGACTTAGGAGACCATAAGTCGGATGTCTCCAGGTCTATAGTCATTCAGTCTGCGCCCTCTGATTTTTAACAACGAGGAATCTATGCGATTTTCAAAAGGATTTTTTTCACTACTTTTATTTTTAGCCGCCGGTGCTTTGATCGGCGGCATCTTGGGACAGGTGCTCGGCAGTGCGAACCTTGTCGGCCTCATGCCTTTCCTGACGGAGACCTATGAGATCTTCCATATACAGAACATCGCCCTGAATCTGGGAATTATGCAGATCCATTTCGGCATCCGTTTTGCGCCGAATCTCATCAGCATCCTCGGCATCCTTGTCGCGTGGTGGTTGTATGAGAAGTTTTGAGACCGGAAGATGAGAAGATGTCTCTGCGGGCTCTGTTTCCCGATATCGGTCAATGACATTTGAAACACCGGATTTTCAGTAAAGTGAGGATACGATGATGCTCATCCGTGAAATGCGAAGCGAAGACAAGCCAAGAGAGCGTTTTCAGGAATCCCCGAAGATGGCCAGCATGACGGATCTCGTTGCGATCCTTTTGCGAACGGGGCGGCAGGGGTATTCCGTCATGCAACTGGCGCAGGATGTCGTGGACCAGCTCGAGCAGACGGTGGGCATCAATGGCTATGAGGATCTTCACTGGCGGGATCTTACGGATATCAAAGGCATCGGCCCCGATAAGGCAGTCACCATCTGTGCAGCGATCGAGCTCGGGCGGCGTCTGACCTATATATATGATAAAAGAAAGCTGGAGAATTTCAGTACGCCGGAGAAGGTCTCTGCCTTTTTCATGGAGCGTCTCCGCCACGAGATGCAGGAGCATTTTCTCGTCGCATTTGTCAATGTGAAGAACCGACTTCTGGGCTACAAAGAGGTCTCCATCGGTGGGCTGAATGAGACGCCCGTCGACATCAAGGAAGCGATGAAGTGGGCGATCCGCTACAAAGCCTTCGGCCTCATCCTCCTGCACAATCACCCTTCCGGCTATCCGGAGCCGTCGAAGGAGGACATCGAGATGACGAAGACCTTCGCCAAGGCCGCGAAGCTCCTTGATATGGTGGTGCTGGATCATGTGATCATAGGAGACGGGATCTACGTGAGTCTGCATGAGAGAGGCGTGATTTGAGGCTTTTGAGACTAGGAGACGTCAGACATTAGACTTCAGATATCAGATTCAGATTTCATAAAGCAGGCGTCTCATGGTCGCTCTCAACGGGAAGGAAGAGAAGATACTTTGGCCTAGTCACCAGTCACCTCTAATCCCTAATCCCTAATCCCTAGCTACTTCACCGCTGCCATCTAGTCTCAAATATGCTATAATATATCCGAAAATCTTTTAGTAAAGGACAGGTGTGAGTCATGGAAGAAATGGAAAAAGGAAAACGTTATTCCGCAGAAGACAAAGGTTATACCAGTAAGATCTATGAGATCCGCTGGATCCCCGTCACGGAAAGAGAAGAATATCAGGAAGGCCCGACCAGAGACGCGCTCCTGAAGCTCAAAGAAAAAATGGTGGAAAAGGATTTTGACAAATACATCGAAAACGGTGTCATCCGTGTGACCTATGATGAGGGCCGTCTGATGATCATCGTGAAGTCGGAGATCTACCGCACCATGCTGATGGGACCTTTCTACAATGCCATCTGTGAAGCCTTCGATGTGGGACATTTCCGCGTCGTCAGCCAGGTGAATGGGTACTGATCGGAGCGGGAAAACGGCTCTGATCGAGAGGAGAAAAAGGCGAGCCGGATGGCCCGCCTTTTTTCTTGCGAACTTTTCCACTATCCGCTATAATTTTCATAGTCTAATGAAAAACTCAGTCACCTATCCGAGGCTTCTTATGAGATTTCGATTTCTTCTTATCCTTTGTATCGCCCTTTTCACCAGCCTTCTTCCGGCAGAATGCCGCGGGGAGGCTCTTTTGCGTGCGTCGTTTCCTTACAGTCTGACGAAGGAGGCGGGCGTGGCGCATGCGGGCAGCACGCAGCTTCTCTATATTTCCGTGCAGAATTTCGGCAATGAAGAGGAAGCCGCCGAGATCACCGCGGCATTGCCGGAGGGATTCACGGCACTGGCCGGAGACGGCTGGGAGGTGGACGGGCAGGAGGTGCGTATCCACTGGACACTTCCTGCGGACTATGGCGAGCAGTTCCTCGCGGTCCCGGTGAAATGCAGCGAAGAGGCGGGGGAAGGTGTCTACGAGATACCGGTCTCCCTTCGGACGAAAGAGGGCGTGAAAGAGGAGAAGATCTCCTTCTCGGCGGGACCGGCGGAAGAGGAGCAGGATCAGAAGGCAGCGCAGACATGGTATATCCAGTCGGTGCTGCTTCCGGTGAATGAGGACGGGGAGCGGGATGCGAGACAGGAAAAGGATACGCTCGTCACGCCGGATGTAACACTGGAGAATATGAAGAACCGCCTGACGGGCGGGCGCGGTGTGGACTGGGATGCGCTCACGGCAAAGCCGAATACGTACCTCCTTCTGGATATGAGGAATCCGAAGAAAGATGTGCGGACGATCCATCTGAGCGCCGAGCTCGTAGACAAGGAGACGGGGGAGGTGCGCCCCGGACTCATCGCAGCGGCCGGTGAGGGAGAGTCTCTCGACCGGACGAAAATGCGAAGTGAGGCAGTGCTCTCTCTGAACGGCCATAAAATGCAGACCGCTGTGGTGCCGCTGTATGTAGACCCTTTTTCGATCGCAGAGGGAGACTATGCGCTGCGCCTCACGCTGTTTGACGGAGAGACGGAGCGTGTGACGGAGCTGCCGCTCACCGTCGTGAAGAAGCGGAGCGTGGGTTTTGCGACGCTCGGCTTTGCGCTTCTTTCTCTTCTCGCACTGGCAGCCTCCATCGGCGGATTGAAGCGCTGCATTCTCTCCATCGGAGCGAAGGGGGATATCACGGTATCGCTCTTTGCGGCGATGGCTTTCGGCGGGGTCGTCGTGCCGGTGACACTTCTGGGAGATTTCCTGCATGTCCTCTTAGGGCCTTTCTCCGGACTGGTGACGGGCCTTCTCTCAGGGGTCGTGCAGTACCTGCTTCTGGTCTCGCTGCTGGTTCTTTTCCGCAGGCCGGGGGTCTGTGCGCTCTTTTTCCTCATGCGCTGGATGCTCTCGGCGGTACTTTTTGGCCGTGTGACGCCGGTGGGGATCCTGATCTGTGCGGTGTCCATTGTGATTTTGGAAACGACGCTTTACCTCGCAGGTTTCTATCGAAAGAAGAAGCTGACGCCGCTCTACGCGATGGGGATCTCCTTCCTGATCGGGCTTTGTGATGCGGGGATCACTTTTGTGAATATGGAACAGCTGATGTTCTTTTATCGGTTATATTATGCAGACTGGTTCATCGGGCTTTACATGCTGATGAATGGTCTCTTGTACAGTACACTTGGCAGCTGGATGGGGTATCGCATCGGCAGCCGCTTGAAGCAGGTGATGGGGACATGATACTGGAGATCAGGGATCTTTCGTGCCGCTACGTATCGCGCAGGAAGGATACTCTTTCGCATGTGGATCTATCACTGGCTGAAGGTGAGATGGTCCTCATCGCGGGGCGCTCCGGCTGCGGGAAATCGACGCTCATCAAGAGTATCACGGGGCTTTTGGAACCGGGAGAAGCACGGCTCACGGGGACGATCTCTATCGATGGACGGGACGTGACAGAGATGAGCGCGGAAGATATCGGGCTTCTGGCAGGCACGGTATATCAGACGCCGGATGACCAGCTCTTTGCGATGACGGTAGCTGACGAGGTCGGATTTGCCCTTGAAAACCGCGGAGAGGATCCGTCTGTCATCCGGGAAGAGGTCCGGCGTGCGCTTGAAAAGACGGGGCTTTCGGGTATGGAGGCGCGGAGTATCCATGCGCTATCGGGCGGGCAGAGGCAGCGTCTGGCGCTGGCCTCGATCCTTGTGACGCATCCGAAACTTCTTATCTTGGATGAACCGGTGAGCCAGATGAATCCGAAGGGCGTCAATGATTTCTTGGAGCTTCTGGTTTCCCTGAATCGGGAAGACCATATGACGATCCTCGTAGTGGAGCACCGTGTGAATGAGCTGGCGCGGTATTTTCCCCGCCTCTGCTGCATGTATGAAGGACGATTCATCTATGACGGAGCGACAGAGGGGGCATGGACAGCGCTCGGAGATACGGAGGCCTATGGACTCCGCGAGCCGCAGGCGGTGAAGCTCGGACGCCTCCTGCACCTTTCTTATCTTTCGGGGTATGTGAAAGAGACGGCGGAGGAGATCCGGAAGAGCGGTATCTCCTTTGCGCCGCATATCTTGCGAGAGAAAAAAGAAAGCCATGCACCCGTTGTACTCGAGGGAAGAGATCTCCACTATCGCTATCAGGGCGCGGAGAAGGAAACGCTTCACGGACTCTCTTTTGCGATCCGCAAGGGGACGATCAATGCGCTCATGGGCTTCAATGGGGCAGGGAAATCCACGCTGATGAACCTTTTATCCGGACTGGATACGCCGACATCGGGAGAGATTCTGCTCCTTGGGAAGCCGGCTGAAAAGCAGCGCCATCACATCGGCTATATGCGGCAGGAGGCAGATCTCATGCTGCTTACGGACTCTGTCATCGATGAGCTGACGTGGAATAACAAAACCATCACGGAAGAGGAGCTGGATCGCCTTCTTCGCCGTCTGCATGTACGGCATTACCGTCATGATTTTCCACTGGCACTGTCCAAGGGGCAGCGTCTTCGTGTCGTCTTCGGTGCGATGCTCGCAAGGAAGGATAATGACCTCTTGCTCCTCGACGAACCGACGACGGGGCAGGACCAGAAGAGCCTGTCGGATATCAAAGCACTTCTCCGCTATGCGGCCTCCGAAGGACGGACGATCTTCTTCTGCACCCATGATATCGAGCTGGCAGGCGAGCTGGCGGATCAGGTATTCCTATTGAAAGAGGGAAGCTTCCTCGCAAGCGGCACGCCGCATACGATCTTCAGTGATAAAAAGCTGATGGAGGAAGGCGGCCTGGCGCTCCCGCCCATGCTGGCACTGTCGGAAATGCTGGGCATCGAGCCGTGTATTTCTGTGAAAGAGGTGATGGATCATGTCCTATAGACAGCTTTGGGAGGGCGGGGATGGACATTCTTTCCTGATGCGTCTCGATGGACGGACGAAGCTCTCCTTCCTCTTTTGCTATGCGCTGATGATGATCATCGTGGACAATGCCAGGACGCTTTTTTTCCTCTTCACGCTGACACTCGTTTTTCATTTCCTGGGAAAGACGCCCTTCTATAAGTGGCGGGTGCTCGCGATCTTCATCCTATTGGGCCTTTGGGGATCGATCGCCAGTCAGGCGCTTTTCTTTTCCCAGAATCCACGGACGCCCCTTGTGACTTTGATCTCTCCCGGCTTTCCTGTCCTAGGGGCGCTGACGAATGGTCTCTATATCTATCGGGAAGGCATCATCTACGGCGCCATCCAGGGGATGCGTACGGTATCGATGATCACGCTGGGGCTGCTCGTCTGCTGGACGAGCGATCCGCGCCAGTTGCTGAAGGGTCTCACTTCGTGGAATCTATCTCCGCAGGCCGCCTTCATGCTGGTGACGGCGATCCGCTTCTTCCCTGTACTTGCTGCGGAAGCAGGCGAAGTCATGGTCGCATTGCAGCTTCGAAGCGGCAGTGAAAAGGGACGGCATCAGGTGCTGATGCACATCCCGCACATGGTGAAGCCCCTCTTGGCCCGCTGCCTTCGCCGTTCCGCGACACTGGCCCTTTCCGTCACGAGCCGCGGTCTTTTCCTCGCCAAGGGAAGGCGGGCAGACATCTGGCGGCCGTCTGAAAAATGGGTCTCTTTGCTATTCCTTCTTTTCACGGTGGGCTGCGGCAGTGCCAAGATCCTCTATGCGCTTTCCAAAGAGGGCTTCTACTACGGCGCGCTCCGCATGGTGTATGACTGCGCGAAGATGTATTTGTAAATCAAGGATAGGGAACTCTCCGGCTGCGCTACCCCTTCTTCCGCTGAACCGGCCGGCCTTTATATCCTGAACCACGAAACCATTTGGTGACCAAACATGAAACGATGTAAAACAATTCTCATTTTTTTTCTTCTTGCACTGACATGGAGCGCTCTTTTCTGGCTGACCGGGAAAAAGACACCCTGGCAGATCTTTGCGGGCAAAGAGTCAGACGCAGCCTATGTGATCTCCTTGGGCGACATGGCAGGGCGGAACTATGACCGCATGGGCTTTGACAGCGGCAAGGTGCTCTACGTGAAGTCAGACGGCGGCTGGCTCGTCGGTACAGCGAATGGCGAGCTCATCCATTTCGATGAGAAGGGAGAGGAGCTGTGGAGCCACTCTGTCGGCACAGGCCTCATCCGTGGCATCGCAGTGAGCCGGGATGAGAAGGTCGTCTATGCGGGGGAGAAAAGTCCGGAAGGAACGATGTATGCCATGGATGTGAAAAATGGCGATGTGCTGTGGACCTTCCGGGGAGACTCTCTCATAGGGTATGAGGCGGACATACAGTCCGAGCCGACGGCCATCGATATATCGACGGATGCTGCTGGGCATGTATATGCGGTTTTCTATCGATTCACGCTCGATGAGAAGGGGCAGCGGACATACCTTTCCCGCATCATTTCCTTCGATGAGACCGGGAAAGAGCGCTGGCGCTATCCTGCAAAAGAGAATATGGATGCATGGGTGAATTGCGGTGCTGTTTCAGAAAGCAGTGGCCGCTTCGCCTTTGCGACAGCGAATTACGACAAAGCAAAGACCGATGGCCTTACCTATAATGAAAATCTGTATGTCCTTGACAACCATACAGGGACACTGCTCCATGCCGAAAAGATCCCGCCGGTCGAGACCTTCGGCACCACGACGATCCGGAACGGTCTTTCTTACTCGGAGGATGGGAAGTACCTTGCGGTGATGGCGAGTGATGGACGCGGATTCCTTCGTGACGAGGACGGGCGTCCCATCTGGGAGCGCAGCATTTCCAGAGTCATGGAGATCGGCGGCAGCTATTACTTTGCGGCAGGTCGTGATGCGCTCTTTTCCGGAGACAAAGTCCTCTTCGGTACCATCAATACATTCAATCGGGAAAATTGGCAGCTGCCGGCGCCCGTCATCCATCCATCAGGAAACAGTCTCTATGGCTTTGACAGGGAAGGGAAGTATCTCTTCCGCTATACCGCGCCTGCGGAGATCGAAGCCATCGGGATCGCCGGTGATGTAGCTGCGCTGGCGATCGGCAGAAATGTAAGAAATCATGATTATAAAGCCCATGGAGCAGCAGTCATCAGTCTTTCTGACGGGACGCTCCTTAATGAGTACCATACGAAGGGGCCGCTCCAGACGCTTGCAATCTCCTCCGATGGCCGCTACGTGGCTGGCATCGAAGTCCCCGCTGTCACGGCTGAAGGAGATCTACTCGGAGCCTATCGGCTGCATATCTGGGATCGGGAAAAGTGACTGGGAAACAAGGCAATGTCAGCGGTGAGAGGGCAGAGTTTTCACTGACCATGAGCAGTGAGACCGCAGGGGTCTCCTCTCACCTTGAAGCCACATTCCCTTTGCGTTATAATAAAGAACAAATTGTTTTTTATTGAAGACCAAGAGGATACTATGATACGAAGATTTATGAAATATTATCGTCCCTACATGCACATTTTGATCTGGGTGATCGTAGGGACATTTGCCATGGCCGGACTGGATCTGATCTTTCCGGTCGTGGTCCGTGAACTCATCCATGACGTACTTCCGGCGGGGGATATGCATCGGCTGTTTATCGGCTCAGGAGTCCTTCTTGTCCTGTACATTCTGAATTTTGCGATCCAGTATGCGGTGCAGTACTATGGGCATGTCATGAGTGCGTCCATCGAACACGACATGCGACGGGATCTGTTTGCGCATATCGAGAAGCTCTCATTTCATTACTTCGATAATGAGAAAACGGGACAGCTGCTCTCCCGCATCACAAGCGATGTGACAGAGATCAGTGAGCTTTCCTTCCGTGGACCGAATGATGTTCTCCTCTGCGGTGTCATCATGGCGGGGACGCTGGTCGTGATGTTCGTCATGAACTGGCAGCTTGCCCTCCTCATCGGTGCACTGCTTATTGCGAAGAGCATTCACACCGTGAAGGTGAATAAACAGATGAAGTCCGCCTTTCGGCAGAACCGGAAGAAGGCAGGGGAAGTCTCTGCCCGCGCAGAAGAAAGCCTTTCCGGCATCCGCCTTGTGAAGGCTTTTGCCCAGGAGGCCTTCGAGCTGGACCGTTTTGAAGAGAAGAGCCGCGAGCTTCGGGATACCCGTTTCGCCTCGAATAAGCTCATTGCGTATTTCTCCGGCGGTATCAATTTTTTCACCAACTTCATCAATGTGGCGGTGATCCTGGCCGGCGGATGGATGATCAATGAGGGAACGCTTCCGCTTTCTGATTTCGTCGCATTCCTTCTCTATGTGAATATCTTCATGCGCCCGGTCTTCCGTCTGACGATCCTCGCTGAGGTGTACCAGCGCGGCATGGCCGGCTTCCACCGTTTCGAAGAGATCATGCACACCGAGCCTTCCATCGAAGATCCGGAAAAGCCTGTCATGCTCTCCCATGTGAAAGGGGATATTGATTTCAGGGATCTATCCTTCGGTTACGATCCGGGGCATCTCATCCTGCATGATCTCGCCTTTGAGATTCCTGCCGGAAAGACAGTGGCTTTCGTCGGCGAGACGGGGGCAGGGAAGAGTACGCTCGTCAGCCTGCTGCTTCGCTTCTATGAACCGACAAAAGGCGAAGTCATGCTGGACGGACATCCGCTTTCCGCGTTCCGTCAGCAGGATCTCAGAAGAAAGATCGGTATCGTGCAGCAGGATGTCTTCCTCTTCGGGGATACCATCGCAGAGAATATCGCGTATGGCCGTGAGAACGCGACCAAAGAGGAGATCGAAGAGGCTGCACGTCTGGCAGCGGCGGATGATTTCATCCGACAGCTTCCGAATGGCTATGAGACGAAGGTCGGCGAGCGCGGCGTGAAGCTTTCCGGCGGGCAGAAGCAGCGTATCGCCATCGCTCGCGTCTTCCTCAAGAATCCGCCTGTCGTCATTTTCGATGAAGCGACATCTGCCCTTGATACCCAGACGGAGAAGAAAGTACAGAAGACACTTGATGAGCTTGCGAAAAACCGCACGACGATCATCATTGCACACCGTCTATCCACTGTCAGAAATGCGGATGTGATCTACGTCCTGGACCACGGACGCCTGATCGAGCGCGGCAGCCATGACGAACTGATGGCAAGGCACGGGAAATACTTTGCCCTGTATGAAGCGCAGAAAAAGAAAAAAGAAGATGAATAGTGAGTCATGTAAAATCCTCTCCCCCATTTCAGGGGAGAGGATTTTTGTTTAGGGGCGTGGTTAGTCCATGAGGAGTGTCGTCCCTTGATTGTGGATGAAAGCTCTGCTTGAATGAGGAATTAGGAATGAGGAATTAGGAATGGTGGTGCGGCGCGTAAAAATCAGAAGCGCCGTGGGTATAAATAATGGCGATGCCCGAAGGTGCTTTTTAGTCACCAGTCACTTGAGATTTCTAATTCCCAATCCCTGGCTACTCATTCTTGCTTTCCAACTTCAGTTTGATGGGTAGATAAGAGACTAAGCGACTAAGAGACTTTAGACATCAGACATTTAAAGTCTCCAAGTCTATCAGTCTCTCCCGTCTCTTAGTCGCTTAGTCTTTGAGCTGAAACCTGTACCTCTTTTTTATCTTAGTGTAAAATTTTACTCGGTAGGGGAATTTTCC
>ULRP01050207.1_pt1 | contig 21629 bp, 24 predicted proteins | sample 1955521 | NCBI WGS metagenome assembly ULRP01 (sample SAMEA4835685, study PRJEB28245) | human gut metagenome | biome: gut microbiome; material: fecal sample | place: Denmark | collected 2008
CTACGCGCGCCGCACCCTATAAATGTCCGTACCGTCTATAAACGCAAAAGCGGGAAGCGGCACACCGCTAACCCGCTCTTTTGCCTTTCTTCAAACTCCGCTTTACACTGCTTTTAACCACGACTAAAACCCGTAGCGTTTCTACGGGTTTTAATATATATTATTGTCGCGCGACCTTGTCGGTCGCCGTTTTATTATATAATACTGCCGTTAAGAAGAAATACGTAAACTCGTTACTTCTCCCGACGTCTTTTTACAGCGGGGCTTCTCCGCTTTGCGGAGCCTCTGGCACCCTACACGCCGTAAAAAGACTTTAATTGCCGCCCTTCGTTAAATCGCCTAACTCACTATAAACCGCCTGCGCGCGTCTAAAAAAGTGCCTTGCAATATATCGTCGAAGATTACGAATTTATCCGCATATTTCTTCTTTACGCCGTAAATTATATCTTCCGAAGTCAATTCGACGACAATTTTATCGCTAATTCCGCGACTGTATACAACCCTATTTTCGCTTTTACGAACGTATTTAAGGATATACGAAGATACCGCGCTTACGCCCGTTTCTTTGCTTATACACTCGAAATCACACCGACCGAACCGTTCGGCAAAAAACGAGTTAATAACGCTGCTTTTCATACGGTGTTCGTACGGGCTGAAATATCTGCTCGGTTTCAAATAACCTTTCATAGCCCCGTTTGGGATATAAAATACGCCGTGAAAATGTAATCTGCCCGTCAACTTACCGCGTTCGAATACGCCCATATACCGCCAACCGAAATCGGTAGACAAATGGCTCAAACACGTCAGATACGCTTTCTTGAAGTCGTCTTCCGAAGCGTATTTCGCATTATCGTACGTCTGCGTAACGAAAAAATTCCATATATGCAAATTCGCCTTTTCGTGGAATCTTTTAACGCGCATATACCGCGCAACGTTCTTCGCCTTAATCTTATCCGTTATATAATCGGTAAAGTCGTACTTTTCTTCGACCAAAGCAAACAAATCGGGACTATGATTCAACTTATACTTGTTTACCATATCGTCGTTAATGTACTCAATCTGCATATTACCCGTCAAATTGAGCCTTTCGCTTTGCTCGTAAGCAACGTTGAACAATTCCGCCAATTCGTCTTTTTCTTTGCATACCGCCATATTTCTACGCTTTTTAATGCGGTGAGTTATATATCCCGCAAGCGCGCCGCGGACGTACTTTACGCCGTAAATCGCTCGCTGCGGAATACGCACGTTAAAATCGTACTCATAGTTTTCGGTCATATAATTCTCCTTTTAATTTTAATCGTCTATCGGCAAACCGCCGTAGGTTTTAACTTCATTCTGGAAATAACTGTTTTGTTTGTCGAGTTCATCGGGAGTTGCCATAGAACCGCTATACGTCGGTAAATCGTCGATACCGACGCGGTTATATTTACCGAAACGCTCGTAAATACCGCTTTGACAGTCCGTACAGAACCTGTCCGAATATATCTTTTTACTTTGAAGATAATAATAAGCCGTCTTACCGTCTATATCCAACGTCGTTTTACTCGACCCGAACGTATTCATTTTTCGTTCATACCTATGCCGCATACGCGAAACCAACCAACGAACAAACCTATCCGATAACCGGTTATTACCGCGGGAAAATCTTCCGTTCAAAAAACGCGGCTCATACCACGCCCATAAAGCGGAGTATAAACACTCGTAAAGATAAAACGGAGAAAAAAACGGTAACGTCGGGCGCATAGGCTCGCGTTCCGCAACGTTTATAAGTTCGCCGAGTTCGGTTAAATCGCTCCCTAAACTCCCCGAACGTTGCAAATCGCCGAAAAACAATACGAAGTTTTCGTTTTCGACCGTACACACGTGGCGGCTCATTTTAACGTTATTATTAAAATAATCGTTCTTCTGATTCGTTTCGCCCGCATCGGCTTTTACTCCCTTTAATTCAAGCGTATTCTTTCGTTCCTTATCTATTTCGGATATAACGTAAACGCCGTAACCGAAAGCGTACGCGTTAGGATTGTTTTCTTGAAGTTTTCGCCCAAGTCGCAACATATCGTAATCGAGAACGTGCGAACGCCGGGATATATCGTCTATTTCGTAAGTCTTACGATTGAAAAAGTCTGTATCGTATAACGGAAAGTTACCTATATCTTCCTTTATATCATCAACGCGGCAACTGTAATTACTCACTATATACGCCGAACCGCGCGTATATATAAGATAACATACGGCATACGACTTTATACTCGACCAGATATCTTTTATCGTCAGACCGTCGTCGTAAGTCAACGGCTCGCGTTCTATGTCGTACCCGAATATCTTCTCTTTACTCGGCTTATTGCAAAAGCGCGCCTTTTTCTTTTCTACCCACCTTTCGCAGGAATATTTATCCCAAATTTTCCGCTTCTTAAAAGCGATTTTCAATTCGTCTTCGAGAACTATCCACGGAAACGTCGGATAACGGAAATAATTTTTGGTAAGGACTTCCAACGCCCTTTCGCGGAGTTCGACCTGCGCGGACAACGCAAGATCCGTCATTAAGGTGGTTTTGCCCTTACCCATTTTACCCGTAAACACCGTAGACACACCGCGTTCGTTCAGAAAGCCCCTATTTTTACGCTCTCTATGCCTTAACTCGTTATATCCTATATCGTCCGCACACTTGCTTAAACCGTAAATTATAAGTATCACGAACACCGGCAACGGCACGAAATCAAACATTACGGACAAGTCTATAACGAGTTTATAAAACTGTCTGTAAAGCGTTTTAATAGAAAACGTCGCCACGAAATAAAAGTAAAACGCGAAAAATTCGACTATTATCGTTATAAAGTTAAAATACAACGCCCAGGCAAACGCCCACGCGATTACAATCTTTTTATTCCTGTGTAAAAAGGCTATATATTCCTTTACGGTAATTACACACGGCTCGATTGCTTTTACCTTTATACGCTTATAAATCTCCAACGGCTTCGTATCTACGTTATGCTCGGTATTCGGCTTATTCAACGCTTGCGCGACAAGAATATACAACACCACAACGAACGGCAACGCCAATACTATAACCTTAAAGCCGTTAAATACGACTTTTCTTACTTGTACGTTATACGCCTTAAACGTATTTATATCAAAGAACGAGTTCCAAAATAAATTGAAACTCCGCTTGAAACCATCGAAATCAAACGGCAAGCCCGTAGTTCCGACGCCTTTCGTAGGAAAATGCCACGACGGCAGATTCATTACTGTCGGCGGAGTGTTACACTTTATATCGATCGCCCAACAAAAATAGTTGACGATACTCGTATATAAATCGCGAAAAGCCTCTCCAAGCCTTAATACGGAGTTCGGAAACCTAAACACTCCGAAAGCGACTATTCCGAGGCTTATAACGACGGTAGTCGTTACGTTAAAAACCTTGCGTTTCATAAATGATTCCCCACGTATATAAAGTAGCCCACGAGCCACACGATCGCGATTATAGATACCACATACACTATTCCGCGTATTATTAGATTTTTATTGTCTTTTTTCATTTTTTCTTACTCCGTTTCGCTTGACTTTACAGGAAAATAAGCATATAATAGCGGTAGTAGCGTGGTTGTAACGACCCATTGCGAGAAGGTAATGCTTCTTGTGGACGCTACTTTTTTTATGCTATTTTTTCGGATATTTCCATGGTAATGGGTTATTTTCAAATTTATCTTTCTTATCGTGTCGAATTCGTTTACCTATACACATAGGGTTCGGATCTCTCTTATCCGGGTTAGGATAAACGATTTCATTTTTACGCCCGCCGTCCTTTTCATTATGCATGACCTTGCGATATCTATATTCGTCAATAGGTTGTTCGCCAACTATAAGTGCGGGATGATTTGATTTTTTGTAATATCTGAAATGGGGATAAGGTGCCTCAACTCTGCAGCCTTTCTTCTTGGCATAACTTCGGGCAATCGCCTTTTTCTGCGCTTTCGATTTACAATGAAATTTCGTTCTTTTTCCCATAATCTTTTGTGTACCTCTTATTTTTTCCTTTTACCCGCAGAATCGTTACTCTTTTCTGCTCGTTTGTTTTTTACCGCACCACTTATTCCTTTGCCGATTCCCGCCAAAATCTTAAACGGAAACGTTATTACGCTCCATACGATTTTTAATATCGTCGGCAAAAACGGCAGAAGAATTATAATCAATAAAATTAAAGCAAGTATCAACAGAATAAGCCGTAATATGTTGAGCCTTGCGGGTGGTGGAGTGAGACCGTTAATAATATCTATCGGACTTGCCACGGCTGGAATAACGTAATAAACGCCGTCTTTATTAAAAGTAAGGTCTATAACGTCAAAGTCTAAAAATACGGTTTCCTGTGCTATATACACATTCTTTTTAGTATAACCATCAGCGCAATAATAATCGGTATTCGCAAAACGAAAAAATATTACTCTGTTATTTTTTGCGGTTTCGGCAGCATAATAGCCCTTTATATCGGATACATCGTCGCTATTTACAAGCAAACTCTTTGCTATGTCATCGGCACTCCCTGTAATCATATTGTCGGTTAATGTTATAATCGGCTGCACGTTTTTATAATCTTCGGATGTTTCCGGCCAAGAAAAGCCGTAATCAAATAACTTATTTATCCAGTTATGATTGCTGTCATAACTTTTAAGGTCAAAAGTATCACCGAAGTCTACGGTCTTATTGTTATAACCTCGCGTTCTGCCGCTATCGACGCTATCCGCAAATAAGTCTTTGCTTATCTGTCTTCCGTTGCAGTCTATGTATCCGTGCCCTAAATCGTTTGTGTACGAATATATATAATCAGCAACAATATTTCCTCCGACTTCTCCTGCCGTTGGTTTTGAATACAAAAACTTAAATATACCGTCAACAGATTTTGCAGGGGAATAAAATACATAGGGTAAAATATGCTGAATTTCAAGCGAACTATAAACTATATATGGACTTTTATCAGCACCAAGTTTGGGCGATAAATCAACGTTATAAGTCCAAGCATAATTATAATAAGCACACCCCGACAAATATCTTTCGGTATAAATGGTTTCTAAAGAAAACGGTACGTCTTTGGTTGGATCGCCTATTTCTACGCCCGTGTAATCAAGCATAGTGTTGTATAACTCCATATCAGACGTAACAGCCATTTTCTTCGTCTTATATTCCCACCATTCGGCATGAATTTTTTGTAGGTTTCCGTAAGTTTCAAAAAACGATTCGGGCACCGAAAAATATACCGTATTCACTTCGTTATAATGGTCTTTACCTACGCTCGAAACGCTACTGCTACGAAAATTCGTATGATTCAATTTCAAAGAAATAGATTCCAAAGTTTCAACTTCGCACGTCAAAGTGGAATCGGTATATTTATCCGGTCCGCAACCTTTAACATAACCTTTGAATTTATACGTTCCACCTACGCCGTATTCGGTCGCATTGCTGTTCCCGACGGTCAATAATTCTACACCAGAAACGTCATAACGGCGTTCGTTTGAATTAACCCTGTCCGCCATTGTGCTTCCGTCCGCAAGCGGCGTATCTACAACTCGGAACTTATAAAACAAACCCTTGTAATTATCGTCTTCCGACTTATTGCAGAACTTCAATCTGAATTTTTCGTAATTCGTCGGCGATACCGTTCCGTCTTCCGACTTATTCCACGCAACCGCCATTTGTATTTTGTTTTGTCCGCTTTCTTCGATTATTTTTATCGCCGCAGGATTGTATACGTATATGTAAAGCGCGTAATTTTCTCTCGCCGAAGAACGGTATGAATAATTAAACTCGACAAAGTTTATTATCTGTAATCGCTTGTTTTCGTCGAAAACGTAATCGAGTATATCGAACTTCTTTCCGTTCACAGTCGAAGATTGTAAATCGTCCATTACGTTCGTTTCGTCAAACGGATATTCTTCGGCTGCATAGGCAAAAGCGGCAGACGCATACAGTCCGCCGAATGCCGTAAATATTAACGCTACCGACAATAACGCCGATATTATTACTCGTTTTAATAACGCTGTTTTTTGTATTTTCATTGCCACCACCTTAAAACTCTATGTTCGACGGCGTTATCCGTACTCCCGACGTGTTCGTCAAAACGCAGAAATAAAGGGTAACTTTATTCTTGCCGTTATACGAATATACTTCAAGCGCGAACATATCTTCAAACGAATACCCGACGCAATCGCTTATTTCTTCGCCGTCGCATACTGCTTTTAATATTGCGTTCAGATCGCCTTTTGCGGATATAGTGAAATAATCGTCGCGTTTGTCTATATTAAAACCTTTCGTGAGATTAGATAACTCGTCGAAATACTTTTCTTCGCCATCTACGGTAAACTTAAAATTGTTTTTCTGCTCGACGTTCGGCACGACTTTTAACGAATATCCCTTTTTAGCGGAATCGACTTTCGAAAACGTATACACTACGTTTACTTTCAATTCTTCGTCGTCCTTTATGCCGTAGCCGTTAGCACTTTCGAATACCGACTTACCGTTGACGTTTACGTAAAACGTCTTGAAATCTGTTTCAAAACCGCCCGTATTCTTATACAAGAACATTGCCGCCACCGCTATAAGCGCAAGCACGAAAATAAGATAAACTGCCCAGGCGGTACTGTTAGATTTCTTCATACGCCACCGCCTTTCAGAACGATACTTCTGTCGGATTCGTGCTTACTTCGGTTACAGAAACGTCTATATAAACATGTAAAGCAATTTGTTTATCACAATTCGACGCTTTTACGACCACTGAATAATAAGGCAAAGAACCGTCTTGCCCCGTTACGTCTTCCTTATATCTGTTAGCCATTATAGATCCCGAAGAACTTCCGCCGACATAATCGCCTTTTTCTGATTCGTAACGTCCTTTTGCTTCAATAACCAACTTACCGTTTACTATACTTACGGCGATATATTTATCCTTAACAGAATCTAACGTTACGTTTTCCTCATTACTCCAAGTATACCCCGCAGAGTTAATATTAGCGGTGCCTTGAACAAATGAGCCTATACCCGAAACTTCGACGGTAAGATTTTTATAATCTTCGCCTATATCCCCGAACACGTTAGACAACGTTATATCGAGCGTATAAGTCGAACCGTTACTCAAACAATACACGTCTTGTAAAGTCCCGCGCGCTTTCATAGTCAACTTCGAAGTATCTACCGTTAAAGAACTCGGTTTTCCGACGAAATATACTATACACGAACCTTTCGCTCCGCTGTTTCTCGAAGTAACGTACAACACGGCAGAACTGCCGCGGAACGACTTATAACAACGTACTTTCGCCGTCAACGAACCGTCCGAATCGGGCGTAACAGTAAGATAGTCGCTTATAGCCGAATTTTTAAGCGGAGCGTTATCCGCCCACTCGATACTCCAATCGACAGCCTTATTCGCCACGGTGGACGGAGTAAGTATTGCCGTTACCCTTTCTTCTACGTACCCGCTTTCGGCGTTCAATACCGAAGTGGCGCGTTGTATCTGTATTTCCCCGCCGTTGTCTTCGTAATCTAATACGGCGTTATCCGCCTTATTTATGTACTTCTTGATTGTCGAACAACCCGTCAGACAGGTCATACCGAATAATACGGCGGTTATAACGCCCATACATATTACTTTCATAAATACTTTCTTCATAATTTCTATATCCTTTTATTTTTACTTAATTAAAATACTTTTCCGCCGAGTTTATAATAAACCAAACAATCGGAGTTGTTTGACGGTTTAAGCCCGTAAGAACTGCCCGAAGTTCCTGCTAAATTCGATATGTTTATAGAACCCGTCTGATAAACAATTAAAGACTGTAAAGTCGAATTACTGATTTTATCGCCCAAAAATGCCATTGCAAACCGACCTTTCGTTCCGTTCTTACCACCGCCGAGAATAGTAAAGTCGGCAAGATTACCCGAATTATCGTAGCATTGAACTACGTACATTGAATGCGCTTCGAATATAAGTTGCTCGCCCGGCGCAAGTTTCTTACGGGTAACTATATCCTTTCCGTCGGAAGTCTTGACGTAAGACGCCAGAGTGGCGGTTAAAAGTTTTTGCATTTCGGCAGAAGTCATATAATTTGTAAGCGCGGCTCCGATTATGTCGTTTACGTCGGCGTCTTTCATATAGTCCGACAATGCGTTATCCATTTCGTAGTCTTTAACGTAGCCTTTTAACAAATTGGCAAGCGTTGTCTTACTTACGTAATCTTCGCTTTTCTCGCTCCACTGCGTATACGTTCCGTCTTCGGTGTTTATACTTATAAACTTACGATAAAATACGTTTTCCGCGTCCGTATACGAATATACTTTATTCGTTCCGTCGCGGGTTAAGCGGTAAATTTCGCCGTTGAACTTTATATCCGCTCCGCCGCTTAAACTGTTAAGTTCGACGGTCGTCAATTGTCCGTCCTGTTCGCTTATTTCGATTATTCCGCCATGCGCGTTCCCGTCCGACTTACTCCGTACAAGCGCGACTACGAGTCCCAAAACACCCAAAGACAGGACGCAGACGAGAACTACCGATATTATACTTTTTGATTTAGATCTCATAGTTTATCTCCGTCGTTATAAGCCCGTAAAAATATTTACGGGCCTACAACTACTATTGAATTATTTATTGACCGTTAAAGTTACTTGTTTTACGTACGACGCCTTATTAAACCAATTTACCTTTTTACTTGCGTCTTTCAAAGAAATGACCACGCGGTAATACTTGACGTTTTTGCTCGCCGATTGTACAGTCTGCGTTTTCGCGATTTCGGTAGTATCTGCCGACAACGCTTCCGTTTTACCTATAAACGCTTTATTTTCGTCAAAATAGAAAATCTGATACGTTACGTCCGCTTTATCCTTAATCGTTATCTTGTTGAATTTATCCGCGTCGAAATAACCCGTACGAAGCGCGTGTTCGTCCTTGACTTCTTTACCGTCTTCAGCGTTCAATGCCCCGATCGTATACGAACTCGACTTTATATCTTTCGTCTTTTCGATTTTACCGATTTTTACGAACGCGAAACAAACGGACGCGATAACAAGCGTCAACGCGACGTAAAGTATTACCATTAAAACCTTGTTCTTTTTAGTGCCTCTCATTTTTCTTTACTCCTTGTCCTTTCCGTGAATTTTTTGCCGGAAGGATATTTATATACGGTTTTGTCTTTATATCTTTCCACTTTGGTGTCCGGCGGCAGTCTTTTTTTCACTACCAACGGATCCGCCGAAGAAAAATATCTGACATACCTTTTCCCGCTCGGATATATAAACGTTACGCCGTTTTCGCTGTCTTTAACTTCCGTACCCTTCGGAATCTTAAAGAAACTATTAAGCGCAACGGATATATGCTGTAATTCGCTTTTATGGTATATCGACTTGCCGTTTTTATAACGACTGCCGTTTACCATTTCTTCGAGTGTCTACGGGTTCTTACGCTTCTGCGACGTCTTCCCGTGTAACTTACTCTTCTTTTCCTTACTACTCTTCTCGCCTTTTTGCGAGTTCTTCTCGTTCTGTATGCCATATAGAACTCCTTTAACCTCTCCACGAGCAAGACTTCATATCGAAGACCGCCGTTTTAGTTTCGCCGTAACGGTTTGGTTTACGTATAACTTTTACGTACCTATGATTTTTACCGACGACTGCGCATTTCGCATTATTTACGATATCTCTTTCACGATATCCGCCGCTCGTCTTCATCGCCAATCGCATAACGGGCGTAATTTTTATAAATGACATAAAATACCTTTACCCGAACGAGATTTCTCCCGTTCGGGCTTACCTTTTATTGTTTGACTTTTTTATCTTCCTGCTTGTCCGTCGGAGCGTTTGCCGCTGCGTCGAGTTTTGCTCTCACTTGACGAATTATACTTTCAAGATTCGATTTACTCGTATCGCCGTCGGGAATAAGATTTTGAACGAATTCCGCTCCGTATTCGTCGCACGCCTTTACGGAATAAGAATTGTAACGGATAAGTTTATTATCCGCTCCCGCCCTTACCGCTCTGCCGATATCAAGATGTATTTTACCGTCTTTTGCCGTAGAAAATATATCTTCCAAAACTGCATAACCGCCGTTATCTCTCGGCTTCAAAAAACTACGGAATTCTCTTCCGAAACGTTCTCCGCGTACAAAGTAGTTGTTATACACTCTCCCGTTCGCACTGCGATTCTTTTCACATTCAACGAATATCGGGAGAGAATCGTCCGCTATGTACTCGTTTTCGTCGATCATCGCCGCGTCCGTCGTCGTCTTTACTTCTTCGTTTACTGCCTGATTTTTGTTTTCTGCCATTTTTTTGTCCTCACTTTATTTTTATTTGATTTTCTTTTCTGATTGACTCTTTGAACTTCGCATAACTCATATCCGCTCTTGGTACGAAAGCCCTTTCGTAGTTCGTCATTACAGCCGTATCTACCGCTTTCCCGGATATGCCTCGCGCCTTTAACGTCAGCAATATATCGTTCATCTGCGTTCGGTTTGCAAACGATACGCGATGCATTACGAAACTGCCGTACTCAACGTAACCCAACATAACTAAGTAAAACCTGCCTTCGAAGTCTTCATTTTGCTACTCCTTATATAATTCTTTTATGATATTTCCGATAACGGTTTCCGCCGTTACCGTCTTACCATTTACTTGAAACGTATAGCCCTTTTCTCTGAATACCCGCTTTATACGCTTTTTGACTTCCGACACTTCGGGAAGTGCATTTATATGCACCTCTTCTTTCTGCCCCGCTATAAATTCGCCGTCAGCCGTTATCTTGTCTTCGCTTTCGTACTTCTCTTCGACCGCTTCTATGTTCGCCCGAACCTGTTCAGCCTTACCGGCCTTTTCCGCTTCCAGAACTTCGTTGATACGGTTGACGTTCCATACAACGTCTTTACCTAAATCGAACGTACCTTTCTTGACCGCCTTAACGAGTTTCTTCATATCTTCGACTTTAAGGTCGGGCTTGAAATAGTCCTGCACCGGTACTAAAAATTCTTTCGTATCGAGCATTACCACAAGTTGCGAAAAACGGTAATCTTTATACTTTTCGAGTACCTTTCCGTCTTTATCCGCAAAACGTCTTGCAACCGCTATGTGATTAGCAGCCGCGCGTTTCTTCATTCCGAACTCCGCTTCGCAAAATTCGTAGATATTCGAATACACAAGAGAAAAGAAATTCGCATTTACAGGTTTAATAACGCTATACAGTCGGTCTTTTTCGAACCTTATAAGGTCAAACCCGAACTTTATATGTCTGCCCGAAAAGTCCGTCATATCGTCGGACAATTCTTTATACAACTCGCAAGCGGCTTTGAATTTTAAGTCGTCCGACACGCTTAACGCCGATTCAATGTTCCGCATATTTCACCCTAAGTTTCATTTCATCGACGAAGCCGTATATGAAATCTTCAATATATTTACTTACTTTATGATTGTGCCGGTCACGAGCCTGTACCACACGGCAACTTCCCGTTTCCAACTCGAACATACAACACGGATATTCCGGAAACGCTTTCAGCCTTACGAGAAAGATTACGCATTTACCGTTTATTATTCTGTCACAATATCCGTACGAGCAATTATGAAATTTCTTCGCCCATAATTCCAATAAATTCGGCTCGGTTATAAGGTCGACGTACTTCTCTTCGTCTTCGTAAGAATAATTCGCATAATTCTTAATCGCCGTCATAAAATCTTTTCGTTTTGCAACGTTACCGACAACTTTGTAATATCCTATTACCCTATCGTGAGCACGCATTAAATCTTTCGGAAACAGCACTTCTTTGCTTTTTATATCGAAATTCAATTTCTCGGCGGTAACGATATAATCGTAATATATACCGAAATCAGCATTTGAGTTCCTGCGTTTTTGAGCGCGGACGTATTTGAGTATTTTTCTTACCGTAACGGCGTCGCCCGTCTTCTCTGCGATTTTACAAAATCCGTAATGCAAAACCATTTCCGAATTTTCTTTCGTAGGATATATGCCGTAATTTTTATATACCGTCGCCAAGTCGCGCACGGAATGTAACGACAACGTCATTTTATCTAAATCGTTAAATACGTTCGGCTCGACGCCTATTACGCCTTTAATGGAATTACTCTTCATATTAAAGCCGTCAACTTTACTTCGACCGACATGTAAGACATTTGAAACGTAATCTCTCGCGCACTCCATGAACCCGTATTCGATAAGACGCCTTATTCCGGCATACTTCCATAACATAGCATACAGATCCACAAAAGAATCAAAGTACCCGTTACTATAAGCGTCGTTAAACTTTTCGGCATATTTCACAACGCCTTCTAAAATCGTTCCGTTAAGATCGCTTTTAACGTCGCCTAAATATTCGAAACAGTCGCCTTGAAAACAGTTTTTTCTTTTTCGGAATTTGCCTACGTACGTATACATACCGAAATAACCGCGATACAATTTCGAATAATTCTCCACGCTGCCCTTTTCGCCGTAAAAAACGAGCGAAACTTCGTTTACGCTTAAATCTCCCCTGCGCCGCAACGGATATCCGCCCGATTCGTCAAACTGTCCTGCCTGATATTCGGCAGAAAAATCTATCGTAACGTAATACCCGCGAAATACCACGCCGTCGGCACAACGTTCAAAATACCCGACAGACTCCACCTTGTTAAGCCCTTTATGCGGATAGTTGGCGTTGTAAAACTTACACCCGCACTTCTCGCAACTGCTTTCAAACGGACAAAAAAACTCTTTCATTTTCTTCTTACCGAGTTTGGCGTATGAAATCTCGAAAAAAGAATCCGTAGTCGGACAATAACACTCGACCGTCTTTTCCTTAGGTACTTTTCGATAAAAACAAACGCGAAAATCTTTTCTGCCGTATTTTTCAAAAAGACTTAAAGCCTTACCGGATCCGTTTGGTATTTTATGACCGTAAAAATCTATTAAGTTTTCCATAGCAAACCTCAAATAAAATCTTCAAGATTTACTATTTTCGAATTATCCGGGCGAATCTGCGCGGATAGCCGCTTATAACTCGTTCCGAACTTTTTCGCGAACATTTCAGCGACTTCGAAAGGTCCGACGCATTGTAATTTTTCTGTCCGAGCCTTATTTTCGATATCTTTATACAATTCCCGAACACTTATCTTTCCGTCTATTTCAAAATCGTCGGGTTCGCCCGATAACGCAATATCCACGCAGTCTATCACGTCTGAATACAATCGTTTATTTTTGTCGGTTTCGGTCGCAATATCCTGCATAAGCATTTCGATATACTCTCTCTTCTTCATACGGCGTATACCCCCATAACCGACTTAACGGCAGACTTGCATTTCTTTGCGGTTTCTTCGTCCATTCCGTTTATAAGGCTTTGTATATCCTTTAACAACACCTGCAAATCGCCGAATTTTACTCCGAATTTCGTAAGCACCGTATCACTCGCTATTTTTATACGACCGTTTAACCGGGCTATCTCTTCGTCCTTTTCGGATAAAGCCTTTTCCGCCGCTTCCAACTTCGCTACCGTTTCGGGATCCGTTATCTTCTCTATCTCTTTCGGCAACGACTTTAATTTTTCGATTTCACGACTATACTCATCACGTTCTTTTAACGCCTTTTCAAGACTCTTCTTCGTACGAGCCGCGTCGTCTTCACTCTTCTTAATCTTCTTCGCATTTTCACTCTCCGTTTCGCTCGCAGTCAATTCGAGTTGACTTATCTTCGCGTCGCGTTCTTCTATTGCCTTACGCAATTCTTCAACATTTACTTTTTCAACGTCCACCGTTCCCGTCAACTCTTCCCGTTCTTCTTTATCCAATCTCGCCAATAACGACAACTTCGTTATTCCGAGTTTTGTATTCGAGTACAAAAAGTCTTTCGGCAAATCTTCGTATACCTTGACGTATCTGTACGCCATGCTCGTTTTTATTCCGACTGCCTTTTCGCAATACTCACCGAAACTTCCAAAACCCGCTTCGACGTAACTCTTTCCGTCGCGCATTTCTTTGAGTTTCTCGGCAAACTCCACCATTCCGCTTACGACGTATGCGCCCTTACGGCATATTTCCGTATGCAAAGTAACGAATTTACGCTGGTTATCCGTAAGATCCGTCATACTTCCGTAATCGCCACTTGTGATAATCTCACATAACTTTAAGTTTTCCATAATATTCTCCTTATTTTTTCGCCCATAGGCGTTTTAGTCGATTATGCTTACGTATTCGCACTCGTGTTTCTTTCGGTCTGCAAGCACGATACATTCAAACTTGCCTCTATCGTAACGAACGTTAAGCGTTTGCCCCGATATGTTCGCAAGCATTTTTTCGAACTCTATAAGTTCCCGATATCCGGCGACGTTTATCTCTTCGATAACTTTTTCTTCGCTGCTTTCGATATTCTCGCCGAATTCGTTATTTTTGAATTTTCGCCTTAATACTTTCATTCTTTGCTCCTTTCTCTCATTGTCCCGCCCGCAACACCACTACGAGCGGGAACTAAAGGAGAAATTGCCGATATACGGATTCGCACCGTAAACGGTCTTCCTACCGCAAACTCTTACCGGCATTTTTGTACTCAAATACAAAATTTACTCCGACAAACTGTCAATATCGTCCTCGAACTCGTCGAATACGTTCTCTATTTCTATCTTCTTACAGATATCCGGAATATCCTGCGGAGTTTTGAAGTCCATTTTATCGCACACGACCTTCCCGTCCTCGAAAAGCATTTTACAGTTCTTACAACTTCTGCAACGCCATTTCTTCTCTTTCATTGACGTTCCCGCATTACGCGTACTTCTCTTGATTTCTGGTAACAACAACCATATAAAAGCCACCGTTACTACGATAAACAAAACCACCAACAAAACGTTTACAACGATATCCCACACCATAACTTCTCCTTTTTTGTACTCAAATACAAAAATCTAAATAATTTAGATTTCGTTCGTAGTATAAACTATGTTTTTTAGATTTGTCAAGCGTTTTTACAAAAAAAATCTAAAAAACTTAAATTTGTTTTACAAAAATCTCAAAAAATATTATTATTTCGTAAAGGAGAAGGCTTATGAAATTAAAAGAATTAAGACTAAAACACCACTTATTACAAGACAATATTGCCGATATACTCGGAATTAAAAAAAATACTTACAGCAATTATGAAATAGAAAAAACGCAAGCACCGATAGAAATTTATATAAAACTCGCCAACTATTACAACGTTACACTTGACTATTTACTTGAAAACCCAAAGCCTCCAAAACAAGAAAATGAATTTACATTGAAAGAAGAAGAACTTATAGATATGTATCGCGAACTTTCGGAGCAAAACAAAGAAGTGATCTTACGGAACTTCTATATTTTGCTTAAACCGGACGCAAGACTAAACTATGAAATATTAAAATATATCAAATAAGGAGAGAAAAACTATGGCTAAAACTTGTGTAATTTGCGGTGAAACTGGGTTTTCTTATTATCCGTTTTGCAAAAAACACCTTGAAATGAAAACAGAAGGCAAAATTATTAAATGTGAAGAGTGCGGCAAATGGCATTTCGCAAACAAACCCTGCGAATGTAAAACCACTAAACTCACCGAACTGCCGACAACCGGATATGAAAAATGTCTTTCTTGCGGGAAAAAAACAACAGGCTATGCATTCTGCAAAGATTGCTGGAATAAATACTCAAAGGCTGAAATGCTTGATATACTAAACGCTCAACAAAAAAAGAGTGAAGAGACAAAAACAGAATCAAACAAGAAAACGGAAAAAGAAGAACCACCTAAAAAAATTCTTATCACAGACGACAGTTTCAAATGTTTAACATGTGGAACACAAACAAATGGCGCATTGTTCTGCAAAAATTGTTACAATAAATACAAAAACAAAGACTTGCTTTTCAAAATTTCAAGATGTACCGAACTTGAATTACTCGACGATTCTTATGAAGGCATTTATATTTGCGACGACGGACACATTGTAAAAAGCAAATCTGAACGTGAAATTGACAATTACCTCTTCGAAAAGAAAATATTACATTCATATGAAAAGGCATTACCGATAGACACAAACCCCGAACACGATATCCATCCCGATTTTTGTCTTCCAAACTTCAAAGGTAACGGCGTAGACGTTTATATTGAACACTGGGGATTTGATGAAAGCAATAAAAAATACACTGAACAAAAGGCTTATAAAGTAGACATATACAGAAAACTACATGTAACCGTAATTTGCACAAACGAAAAAGACGATATGAAAGACCCCAAAACTTCTTTGAATAGGAAATTACAATTTTACAAAGAAGGCGAAGTAAACTACTTATAACTTCCGTATATATTTAGTCGCGCGGGCGTATATATCCGCGCATACGGATAAAAAAAATTAAGACTTTTTTATACACCGCTTATGTTACAAACAGTTACTATAAAAAAGTCTTATTCTATTGATTTTTAACCCGATTTTACCGTTTTGTTTTCAATATGCTATACTATTCTTTATCAACGATAAGGAGTAGTTCTATGAAAACAACCGACAAAATCTATCAGAACGCGCTTGAAATCAACTCAATGTCCTTGCAAATAATTGCCTGGATAAACGAAATGCGTTCAAAGCAAGATCAAATCGTCGCTATCCCTACGCGACACACCCCGCAACAACAAATTAAGGAAATATCGGCATCACCATTATTAACCGAAAAGGAGATAACAGAGATGCCAAAACCATTCAACCCGACGTATAAAGTCGGCAAAATAACAGCAAAAATACGACTTAAACAAAACGGAACGTATGAAATACGTTGCCGCGTAAACGGTCAGAATTTCAGTTCCGCAAGCACTTTGCTTGCAGACGCAAAAAAGAAATTCGCAGAAAAACTCAAAGCGGCTGTACCGCAATACGCTTCGACAAACGTGAAAACAACCTATCTCGAAGATTATATGCGTAAATGGCTCGAAACAGTCAAAAAACCGTATATCAAAGAAGATACTTATAAGCGATTATATTTACAAGTTTTTAACGCTTACATAATACCGAATTTCGGTAAACGCGACATAAAAACAATTAAACCGCTTGAATTGCAAACGTTTATCAACTCGTTTACAGAAGCGGAAAAATTCCGAACCGCTCAAAAACTGCAACAAGTCCTTTCCGCATTGTTCGACTACGCCGTTACCGACGAGATTATATCTCGTTCGCCTATGACGAAAGTTAAAATCGGATATTACGAACAGAAGCACGGCATACCGCTTACCCGCTCGGAAGAAAAGGAATTTATTCAGAAACTTAAAGATTCTCCGACAATCTACGCGCAAGCATTCGCTTTTATCCTTTACACGGGGCTACGGCGTTCCGAACTCGCTTCGGCAGTGGCAGACGATAAATGGGTAACAGTTACCACCGCGAAGCAACGCAAAGGCAAAAGCGAAAAAATTCGTCGTATACCGATAAGCCCCATGCTTAAAAGCATTTTGCCGCTTATCGACGTCGAAAAAGTCGTAAAGGTTACGCCCGGAGTTTTAACGAAGCGATTCAAAATGTTATTCCCGAATCACCACTTGCACGACTTACGTCATACTTTCATAACTCGTTGCCAGGAGTGCGGGATCCAACGTGAAATTGTTTCGCTCTGGGCAGGACACGCCGCCGACAGTTCTATCACGTCTACCGTTTACACCCATTTAGTGCAATACGAAGACAATCAACTTACAGAAATACAGAAGTTCTCGTATATTCTATAAAAAATTTTCCCAAATTCTTTCCCAAATTTTCGTTATTTGATTGTATCCGACAGATATTTTGAATACGAAAAAGGCGGTTTTTAACGCTTTTCGCATTAAAAACCGCCTAAATGGCTGGGGTAGAGAGATTTGAACTCCCGGATGACGGAGTCAGAGTCCGTAGCCTTACCGCTTGGCGATACCCCAATACGCGCCGAGTCGCCCTCGCTTCTTATCTCGCAAAAACGATTCAGCCTTTATATAATACACGCTTATTCGTCTTTTTGCAAGTGTTTTGAGGCAATTTCTTGCAATCCGTCAAATTTTTTGGCTCCTTCGTTGAAACAAAGGTACAAAGCGGTCGTATCGTAGCGCGCGTCGTGAGCGGATACCCCGCTGTCGAACAGTTCCATAGTCTTTCTCGTAACGTCGTAGGGATAGATATCCAGAAATTCGCCGAGTTCGGTCAGTTTAGGGAATTTATACCCTGCTCCGTTTTTTCTCGGAAGTTTCATTATCGGCGTGAAATACCGCATCGTGTCGAATTCTTCTTTATACCTGAACCGTCTTTCTCTGCGATAAAATTCGTTTATCATAAAACCGATGTCGAACGGAGCGTTATGCGCGACGATAAGGTCGGCGGCGAAAAAATCGTCGTAAATCTCTTCCATATATTCCGAAAAAGTTCTTCCGCCCGACAATTCGTAAATTTTTTCCACGGTAAACCCGTGTACCGCCGTCGCGGAAGGCTCGATATAATCGACCGCAAAGAAAAAATTCTTTGCGGTCGTTCCGCTTTCCGTCTGCATTATGTATGAAAGTTGTATTATTCCGCCGGGAGTAAGCCCCGTCGTTTCGGTATCGAAAAAAAGTATCATTTTTTTACCGGTATTCCCTTCTTTACATTCTTTCGGGGACTTCTATTCCGAGAAGAGTAAGGGCGTTCGTTAAAACGGTGAGCGTTGCCGCGCACAAATCGAGCCTGAATTTGCTTACGTTTTCTTCTTCGCCGATTATCTTGCAATCGAAATAAAATTTATTGAAAGCCGACGCGACGTCTATCGCGTAACGGGTGATAAAAAACGGTTCGAGTTTATCCACCGCGCCTTTAACCGTATCGGGGAAGTCCGATAAAACGGATATAAGATTATACTCGTCGTCGTTGACTTCGGGCGTTACGTAAGGCTTGATTTCTCCGCCTTTTCTCAAAACGCTTTTGATTCTCGCGGCGGTATACTGAACGTAGGGACCCGTTTCGCCGTCGAAGTTCAATATCTTATCGTAACTGAACGCTATATCCTTTATTTTACTGTTAGAAAGCGCGCCGAAAACGACCGCCCCCGTACCCACCTGACGGGCGATATTCGCCTTATCGGCAAGGTTCGGATTCTTGCTTTCGATAATTTCAAGGCATTTTTCGTGGCATTTTTTAAGCACGTCTTCAAGCAGAACGACCGTGCCGTTACGGGTACTCATAGCGACCTGGTTGCCGTTTTCGTCGAGCAGCGAAACCATACCGTACGCGACGTGAACGAGATCTTTCGCCCACGGTTTGCCCATGAGTTCGAGCACCTTGAAAATCTGTCTGAAATGAAGATTCTGCTGATACGCCACGACGTAAAGGCACTTATCGAAATTATAACGTTGTTTACGGTAACAAGCCGCCGCGAGATCTCTCGTAGCGTAAAGCGACGCGCCGTCCGAGCGCAATATTATGCACGGCGGCATTCCGTATTCTTCGAGATCCACGACCTGCGCGCCCTCGCTCGTTTTAAGCAGTCCTTTTTCTTTGAGTTCGTCGATAACGGGCTGCATTTTGTCGTTATAAAAACTCTCGCCCGCGTAAGAATCGAAGGTAATATCGAGTTCTTTATATATTTTTTCGACTTCTTTAAGCGTAAGTTCCTTAAACTTATTGAAAAGACCGACGCATTCTTCGTCGCCTTCTTCGATGAGTCTGAAATAACTTCTCGCCTCGTCGTCCATCTCGGGGTGTTCTTCGCTTTCCTTATGGTACTTGACGTAAAGACGGGTAAGTTCCTTTACTCCGCCCTTTTCGACTTCGTCTTTACTGCCCCAATGCTTATACGCGTAAATGAGTTTGCCGAATTGCGTACCGTAGTCGCCGAGATGATTTATTCCGACGGTATTATATCCTAAAAATTTATATAAACGGTACAACGCTCCGCCGATGACGGTAGTCGATAAGTGTCCTATATGGAAAGGTTTGGCAATATTGACGGACGAATAATCTATACATATCGTCTTCCCGTTGCCTTCGGTCGAAGAGCCGTATTTTGCGCCGTTTTCTTTTATTGCGGCAAGAGTATCTTTGACGAGTACGTCGCGGTTTATCTTAAAATTGAGATAGCCGTTGACAGCCGACACGGAAATGATTACGTCGTCGGTTATATACGCGTTTTTCAAATCTTCGGCTATAACAGCGGGGGATTTACGCATGACTTTTGCGAATTTGAAGCACGGCAGGGCGTAGTCGCCCATGGTTTTATCGGGCGGAACTACGATATTAGCCGCTATTTCGTCCTTCGGCATTTCGCCTGCGGTAAGTCTTTCCGCTATGTATTTTCTATAATCCATAATGACCTCTTTTCGTTCGCCGTTTTCTAAAATACCGCTCTTCCGGGAACTCATCCGTCGGCTACGCCGTCGAAAACGGACGGTATATACGAACGGTATATATTAAATTTTATCATAAATTTCGAAATACCGCAACAAAAGCATTGAATAAATTTCCGCTTTATGCTAAAATTATCGAAGTTACAACCGGAAGAGGTAGACGAAATGAAACTCGGAGTCGTAGGATTGCCGAACGTAGGCAAATCCACGCTTTTCAACGCGATAACGCACGCAGGCGCGCAGGCGGCAAATTTCCCGTTCTGCACGATAGAACCGAACGTCGGCGTGGTAGCCGTTCCCGACGAACGACTTGACAAACTCGCCGCGCTATATAACAGCAAAAAAGTCACCCCCGCAACGATAGAATTCGTAGACATTGCGGGGCTTGTAAAAGGCGCAAGCAAGGGCGAGGGGCTGGGTAATAAATTCCTTTCGCACATCCGCGAAGTAGACGCGATCGTCCACGTGGTAAGATGTTTCGAAGACGAAAACGTAACCCACGTAGAAAATTCGGTCGACCCGGTGAGAGATATAGGCATTATTAATCTCGAACTTATCCTTGCCGATCTCGAAACGGTGCAAAAACGCTACGACAAAGCCTTCGGCATGATTAAATCGGGCGACAAAAAATACAAAATCGAAAGCGATTTATTAAAACGTATTTTAGACAGGCTCGAACAGGAACTCCCCGTTCGCGGAATGGAGTTTACCGACGACGAACGCAAATACGTCAACGATTTGTTCCTGCTCACGACCAAACCCGTGCTTTACGCCGCGAACGTTTCCGAAGCGGATATGGGCAAAAACGGCGAAGATATTCCCTTAGCGAAAGAAGTTATCGACTACGCGACAAAAACCGGCAGCGAAACTCTGGTTATCTGCGCGAGAACGGAAGAAGAGATTTCGGAACTTCCGCCCGACGAAGCCGCGGTATTTCTCGAAGATTTAGGGCTTAAAGAGAGCGGACTTAACAGACTCGTCAAAGCGTCGTACAAACTTTTAGGTCTTATAAGTTTCTTAACTTCGGGCGAAGACGAAACGAGAGCCTGGACGATAAAAGAAGGCACGAAAGCGCCGCAAGCCGCGGGCAAAATTCACAGCGATTTTGAAAAGGGCTTTATCCGCGCGGAGTGTATCGACTGGGAAATTCTGCTCGAACTCGGCAGTTACGTCAAGGCGAAAGAACTGGGGAAAGTTCGTTCCGAAGGCAAAGACTACGTCGTTAAAGACGGCGACGTGATTTTATTCAGATTCAACGTATAATCCATAAAATAAAACTACGGTCGGCGCAAAATGCG
>ULRP01028601.1_pt1 | contig 21596 bp, 17 predicted proteins | sample 1955521 | NCBI WGS metagenome assembly ULRP01 (sample SAMEA4835685, study PRJEB28245) | human gut metagenome | biome: gut microbiome; material: fecal sample | place: Denmark | collected 2008
CCGGCGATACATCGGAAAGCACTTCTCCCAAAAACACAAACGAAGAATAGCGCTCGGTGAGAAGAAGACCGTTGTCACCGATCACCCCTAATCCGGCGCGTGCGGCGGCGTCCCGTTCGTCGATAGGAGAATGATCCGAAAAAGGCAAAAACCGATTTTCCGGGAAATCGCTGCGCAATGCCTCCAGAAGAGCCGATTCAAACGTTTTCATAAAAAGATGGTAGTCGCGGCTCGCGGCGTATACGGACAGGTTTTCCGTCTCTCCGGCATAATACGGTATCAAAAAAACAAGTACGCTGCACGGCCGGAAATTCTCTTCTCGTTCGTAAAGATATGCGCGCGTTACCCGACATGACGAAAACGGCAATACGGCATACGATTCCACATGACTGTTCTTCATAAACCGAATAAATTCTTTCATACAATCGCCTCTCTAAAAAAGTTACAACAAAAATTCGTATTCCGCCATCTTATTTTACCTCATCCTATCCGAAAAAATAAGAAACAAATCATGAATTTTCTTCAAAGGCAAAAATTCTCCTGCGAAAAAACGCAGGAGAATTGACGTTGCCGGAAAATCCCGATAAGGCATTTTCCCGTATCAGGATGACAACCGTTCCTCTTCACCGGGACGCATGACATTTCCCTTATCTTTCTGGATACCGAACAGTATGCCGCTGAGCACCACACAGAATACCGACGCCGCAACGAAAATCAGTCCGATGAGCCAGCCGAGGCCTTTCATGACAAAGACAGGAGATACGGAAACCACGATCATGTCAATGACGGAAAGGAATATCCATGCAAATCCGAAGTCATCAAGCACGCCGCTTTTGAATTCGGGATCGGTAATGCGGAGAAGAATCACGCCGGTCGACATAACGCCGGTCGACATGCCGAAAATGTAGAGGAAGCGTTCAAACCAGAAAGTACGGAAGAAATATTTGCACAAAACCGAAACAGACAATGCAAATAAAGTACCGAGAACAGCCAGAATCAGAATCGGCAGCCAATATTTCAGAACAATGCTGATATTGATAGAGGCCACACCGAAAGCAACAAGATAATCGGTCGCCGTACTTCCGATACGGGTGATAACGCGCTTGTCCACATAATCATCCATGCGGATCAGACGGAGGATGAGCTGTATGACCGCGCCGAATATCAAAGCAAGACCGTATACGGGGAACGAAACCGCAGGAAGCAATTTCTTAAGACCCATATTGGCAAGATAGGCAAGTCCCACCGAAATCAGAACCAGAACCAAATGCCAGGTCAGCGGATCGATCGACATCGGGTTTACCGTATTCTCTCCCATAGGCGTACGGTTTTCCTTGACAAGACCCGTCCGCATATCTTCGGGAAGATTCTTTACTTCGCAAATAACACGGGTGTATTTTTTCCGTGTGCCGATGTTGATAAGTACTACGCCGAGAAGAATACCGACGAGAAGACCGATCGTGGCAAAAGTCTGTCCGATGCTCTTTGCGTCTTCCCAACCGCCGTCCGCAAAAGCGCTCCCGATTGCCGCGGCCGTGCCGTGACCGCCGATAAAGCCCGCGGGAAGCATAAGGCCGAAGCCCTCATAAATGCCGGGTACGATCAGGGGAAGCACAAATACCCCGATCAGAATGAAAACGCCGAACTGTCCGACTTCCGCCGCCGTATTGACAAGGAACGTATCGCCGACATTTCCCATCATCTTCTTAAAAGACGCTTTGGTTTTGTTGCCGAGGAACATCGTGGCAAAAAGCACCGCGATCAGAATGGAGGAATAATTGGATATTTCGGTACTGAACGGCAGAATATTCAAAAAATACTTTCCGCCCAATAGCGCGATAAAACCGGCCAGCAGTGATGCCGGAATGTAAAGATTCTGGATAAATCCGACCTTGCTGCGGATAATCTTCGCAATAAAGAGAATGGCGGACATGATACAGAAATCATAAAGAACAGTAAGCGCACTGATCTGCATATAGGAAACTCCTTATATTTTATTTTTCAAACGGTCATTTTTCCAACGTATGACGCAGTATGATTTCCTTTCCGTCACTGTCAATGGCATGGATATTTTTATACATGTCGTCCGTTATCGCGTCCAGTTCGCCGCGCGTTCCGGCAGTGATATAATAACGGGCAAAATACGGTTTCGGACCGTAATTGTCAATGATCTCGCCGGGCTTATAGAACAGGATTGATTCCGCAACATACGGCATGCGGCAATACTGTTCGGCGCCGCTCTGATCGGCAAGTTTTTTGCCGTTCTCCGCGACGAAATAAAGTCCCGCGTAATGCCGTGTGAAATACGGAGAATGATGAAGAACCGTATTTTTCAGGCTCGCCTCATCGTATACATAGTCGATCAGCATTTTTTCCACGTCGAGACCGGAACAATACGTCACCAGTTCATGTTCGTAACCGAACATACGTCCCGCGATCTCGCATACTTCGACTCCGTTGTCGTTATAGAAAAACTGCATGGAAACCGGGCCGCTCTTCTGTTTTGTAAAGCCCACAAATTTTTGCAGTACGTCCACCGCCGGCTGAAGCACCGTAGCAATATCCCGTGACGGATAAGCGACGCGGTTGAGAAGCGGTATGTTTTCTCCCTTTTGAGGATTTTTCTGGCGGTCGGCAATGCTGAGCGGGTAAACCTTTCCGTCGACCACCCAACACATGAGATTATATTCTCGTCCGAGGGTATATTCCTCTACCTGCACGTTTTCATCGGTTCCGCGCATGACAATATCGTCAAAATGGCGGCGCAGTTCGTCGATCGAATGGATTACGAAAATCCCCTTGGAACCGTATCCGTTTACCGGCTTTGCAACCAGAGGAAAAGTAAATCCGTCAAGTTCGGAATCCCGGAATTCACGGGAAAGTTCTTTATTTTTCGGTACATGAACACCAAGCGAAGCGAGAAGTTCCTTTGCCTTGCTCTTATCGCGGTAATACGGTATCATTTCCGGAGCCACATACCATTTCAGATTTGCCTTGTCGGCAATTTTGCATATCTGTTCAAACAGAAGATCGGAAAAGGTACCCATAATTCCGTTGATCTTCTCTTCTTTGCACATGGCAACAATATCATCCACCCGGCGTACGTCGATATTATACGCTTTGTCGGCATACTGCTTTGCCGGTCCGTCGGCATAGCCGTCGCATACCACGGTATAAATCCCCCGTGAACGCGCCTCTTTTACAAGTTTCACGAATTCGCCGAGCGAACCGAGGATCAGTAGTCTCTGTTCTGTCATTTTGTATCTTCCTTTTTATCTTTTTCTTCATCGAAATGATAGGTATCCTTGATTACGAACTGCGGCGCGCTGTTAACGGCCATAAAGGTACGTCCCACATACTCGCCGATAAGTCCGACAAACAGCATGTTAAGTCCGAAAAAGAACAACATGATGCAAAGGAGAGAAGCATACCCTGCCGCCATGGCGGGATTCAGAATACGCCGTATCAGCGTCACAATGCCGAATATAAAACCGCCGCATGCGGTAATACCGCCGACAATGCCCGCAATACGTAGCGGAAGCACGGTGAATCCCGTGAAATTCGACCACAGGCCGAAGAGTTTTTTCAAGGTATAGCCGGATTTTCCTTCACTGCGGTCGAAATGCTCGATACGGACATTGGCGATTTTCCCGGCAGTGCGCAGGAACAATCCCTCCATAAAAGCATACGGATTGCGGTATTTGATGATTTCATCGGTGATATATTTGCGGGTGATCCAGAAACTCGTAAAGCTGAGATCTTTCGGTTTCTTAAGAAAAACCTCTTCAAAGCGGTTATCCATCGCCGTCATCAGGCGACGGTGAAACGCATGGCGCTTTTTGATATAACTGCCGAGAACAAGGTCATATCCCTCCATCAGTTTATTATAAAGCGCCGGAATGTTTTTCGGATGCGTCTGCATATCGTCGTCCATGTTGAGAATAATGTCGCCCGATACATAATGGAGAGCGGCGACCTGCGCGTTGGCCTGTCCTGCGTTTTTCGCAAGATCGACGACTTTGACCGACGGAAATTCGTCGGCAATGGATTTTAAAAAAGGAAGCGTCTCCGGCTTCGGCGAGCAGTCGTTCACAAGAATGAATTCATGCTCCGTAAGACCGAGAGCGTTCAGTTCCTCGGTGGTTTTTTCGATCATCGTGCGCAAAATCGGCATGGAATTATAGCACGGTACAATAACGGAAATCTGCATCTGCGGCTCCTTTTCAGAATGACATGGTGAATACGGCGATACCGATAACGATGACCGCCATACCAATCAGTTTTTTCGGTCTGATTTTTTCTTTAAGAAAAACGGCGCCGAGAATCGTTACAAAAATATACCCTGTCGACTCAAGAACGGTACTTAAAGAAAGGTCGATGACTTTCAGGGAATACATCGAAAGAAAGGAACATCCGAGAAAGATCGTATAGGCAATGATCACGCGGGGATTCAGATATTCCGCCAAACGGCTCCCGTATGTTTTCATTGCGCTTTTTTTCAGAATGATCTGCGAAACGGCGGAAAGAAAAACGCCGCAAAGCAGAATAAGAGAATACAGCAGTTTTTCACTCATCGGAAGTCACCACAAGGCAAATGCCGACAAGGACAATTGCCGCCCCCAGAATTTTTGACAACTTAATTTCTTCGTCGAAAACGAAAAATCCGATCAGCATACCCCATAAAATGGTAACGGATTTGTTGGCGTACGCAGTCGTCAGCGGAATATGTTTCAGCACCTGCTGCCACATCAGCGCATAAAACGCAAGATTCAGAAGAACAAGTCCGTAAAGCAACACGAATTGCCATGAAAAAAACGGAAATTTCGCCGCATTTTTGGAAGCAATGCCGCCGAGTGAATAAAGGAAAACAATAATATGAAGCAGAATAAAGTATTTCAGTTTCGGAGATTCTTTCATACTTGCCTCTTTAACGATAGAATTCCTTGATCTTATCGGCAACATGGTATATGTCTTCTTCCGTAATGCCGTAATACAAAGGAAGTCTTACCAGTCGTTCGCTTTCCTTTGTCGTGTATCGGTCTTCGCCGAAGAAACGACCGTACTTGATGCCCGCAGGCGCGGAATGAAGCGGAACATAGTGGAATACGGAAAGAATACCGTTCTGTTTCAGATAGTCGATAAGCGCGGTTCTTTCTTTCAGATCCTTGGCTTTGATAAAGAACATGTGCGCATTATGTTTGCAGTGCGCAGGAACATAAGGCAGTTCTATCTTCCCCTGTCCGGCAAGCGGCTGAAGCAACTCTTTGTAGGTATTGTATGTATGCATACGGTCACAGCAGATCTCGTCCGCGTGCACCAGCTGTGCATACAGATAAGCGCAGTTCAGTTCGCTCGGCAAATAAGAAGAGCCGCACTCCACCCACGTGTATTTGTCAATCTGACCGCGGAAGAATTTGGAACGGTTTGTCCCCTTTTCGCGGATAATTTCCGCCATTTCAACATCTTCCTCGCGGTTGATCTGTAACGCGCCGCCCTCTCCCATCGAAAAATTCTTTGTTTCGTGAAAAGAAAGGCAACCGAAATTGCCGAAAGTTCCAAGGGGTTGTCCTTTATACGTGGAAGTAATGCCCTGCGCATTGTCCTCCACTACCATCAGGTTGTATTTCCGGGCAATGGCCATAATCTTGTCCATTTCGCAACCGACGCCCGCATAATGTACGGGAACAATCACCTTTGTGCGTTCGGTCACTGCCGCCTCAATCAGATTTTCGTCTATATTCATGGTATCGGGACGGATATCCACGAAAACGACCTTGGCTCCGCGCATAACAAAGGCGTCCGCCGTGGAAACGAACGTATACGACGGCATGATCACCTCGTCACCCGGATGAATGTCGCACAGGAGCGCCGCCATCTCCAATGCATGCGTGCAGGAAGTGGTCATCAGAATTTTCTTTGTCCCGGTCATATCGCAAAGGATATCCGAGCATTTTTTTGTAAAAGCGCCGTCACCGCAAATTTTTCGGTTGGCGATCGCCTCCGCTACATAAAGATTTTCATCTTCGGTGCAAGGAGGTACATTGAATGGAATCATAACTCTGCCTTTCGTTTGAAAATAACTGTCGTATCTTGATTACCGGAATACATAAAGATAGGAATAAGCGGACGCCGTTACGGTAAAAGCGGCAAGAATCGCGCACAGCGCATATCTTACTTCCGTGCGTTTTATCAGGCGGATCGCCTTTTCATACCCGAAAGAGGACAAAACGGCAAGCGCCGGCAACATAGCAAAACAATAGCGCCCCTGCGGTTGAAAGTCATTGAAATAACTGTAATATACGCTGAGTCCGAACGTCACCGCGGTCACGCCGACAAGAAGCAATGCAAGGAACGGAAGAAAAGGTTTCGCCTTTTCCTTTTTTATACGTTCCGCCACCGTACCGATAACGGCAAATAGCATACCGGCGCCGCACAATCCCGCAAACAATATCAGCACCCATGTATCGACGGGTTTATTCATATAACCGAAGCAACCGATAAAACTCTGGAATGAAGTTGACAGCCATTTCCGTTCAAAAAGCATATAACCGAGGCTTTCTCCGAGCACGGCGGGCGTGGGGCGGTTGGCGGCCTTCAGTTCTTCGATAGCATAAAGCTCCGAATAATAAGCCGTGGTTTTGAATCCCAGGAGATCGCCGTAAAGGATCACATGGCGGACAAAGAGATAGCCGCCGAGGACAAACGTCAGCGCGGCAATACACCCGCCGACCGAAAGCATTTTCTTATATGCTCCCGGATGTTTTTTCAGATATACCACAATAAACAGGACTATACTGAAAAGAATCCATGCGTAACTGTTGTAATACGACGCTGCACAGGTTGCCATACCGACCGACAAAAGAACGATCACCTTCGGTGAAAAGTCCTCCTGAATGGCCGTCACCCACGCATACAGGATCATCGCACACCCCATGGTGGCCACAATGTCGTTGTTGACATACGCGGTCAGGAAAATAAACTGCGGCAGCATCGCCACGGAAACGGTCATCAGCCATTTCACGGGTGCGGAGAACAGGCGCTTCCCCGTCTTCATGATGAAATAGACGGCCGCCGTTCCCGAAAACACCTGCGCCATACGCGCCCCGATAAGCAGGTACGGAGAAGCGTCGGAAAACAGCGACGCCCCTTTCATGGTGAGGTAACTCAGAATATTGCCGAGCATAGTGGGGAGATGCGCATATGAAAATCCCCAGCCGTACGATATGAGTTCATCGCCTACAGGCAAACGGTTGTGCTCATACAGGAACTGCGTGACCTGATAGCGCATAGCCTCGTCCGGCGCCGAATCCAGGCGTCCCTCCTGCGCCCACCAGAAGTAGACGAAGAAGCAGACAAGAAGGAAAACCATCTCGGCGACGCTGAGACGCCACCGGTTTTCCCTGCGGTGTATATACAGGAATGCTGCGGCCGCAAAAAATCCGATGAAAAGCAAAAGTACGATACGTCCGAAAGAAAAGGCGGAGCCGTAGGATATGCCCACGGAGATCGGCGCCGATCCGATCGTTATCTGCCGGAGCCAGCAGTTCGTGTCAACATCAATCCGCAATTTATCGTAACTGCCGGACGGAATATCCACTACATAGTGACAGGATCCCGGTTTCAGCAATTGCGCAACGGCGTTCTCGGCAGTAAAGCCATTGTCGGAATCGGCAAAGAAAAACCAGACCACTGTTTTTTCCGTAAGCGGTCTGTAAAGAGAGATCAGTACGGAAGATACTTCTTTTTCTCCGTCGCGGGAATAAAAAATAAGTTGCGGGTCGTCTCCCGTTATCGTGTATTTATATCCGTAAGAAAGCAGGGCGTTGGATTCCACCATGTCAAAGTCCTCGGAACCGATAAGATCGGTCGTGGGAGCGGACGACTGCGGCACGCGCCGTGCGGCAAAAAAGAATTCACAGGCAATACAAAACAAAACGGCGAACAAAAGCGCCGATATTGCCCCTTTTTTTATACGATCGTTGCACAGCACGCTACCCGTGCCATTTTTGCGTAAAGAAATCACGTTTTTTCCTTTCAGAAGAATCATTAGAAGCATGGACTGTTTTTACATGGCCACCCGTACACGGAATCCATGCGCATATAAAATGCTACATAATTATTATAATTTGTGTTTCCGGAAAAAGATAAGGTACAAATATCCTACCACGTTTCCGGAAAAAAATCAATTGGTTTGTCGAATTATTGTGAAAAACGGAAGATTTTTCCGTATTTTCCGTTTTTCCGGATTCCGCCTTGACTTTTTTTTCGGTGTATGCTATAGTATTATCTGTATTATTATGTCTGCGCGAACCGGCGCGACAGGATGTGTAAGAGGTAATTTTATGAATCCCAATATCGGCCTTTTCTACTCCGTTTTTGAACTGACGGAAAACGGTGCCATCAAAAACCTGAATGATTTTGTTATTTACTGTATCGCTTTCGGCGCCATGCTGATTGTGGCCTATCTGCTCGGCAGCGTCAACAGCGCCATTGTCGTTTCAAAACTCATGTATCACGACGATATCCGCAAATACGGAAGCGGCAACGCCGGCATGACCAACGTCATGCGTACTTACGGAAAAAAAGCCTCCGGCCTCACGCTTCTCGGCGACACCATGAAAATGGCGCTGTCGCTTGTCATCGCGGGCTTTTTATTCGGTTTCCGTTACGTTTTCGCATTTTCCTGCAATCCGATACTGTACCTTGTCGGTCTCTGCTGTATGATCGGGCACATAAAACCGCTTTACTATCATTTTAAAGGCGGCAAAGGCGTGCTTTGCTTCGCCACTCTCGGCCTTATCCTCACGCCGCTCCCCTTTCTTGCCATTCTGGCCGCGTTTTTCCTTATTGTCCTTACGACAAAATATATTTCCCTCGGTTCCATCATCTGCGCGGCTCTTTATCCGCTCGCTTTACAGGGCGCCATGCAGATCCTGAGCGGCGGCGATAAATATGAGCCGTTCATTATACTCATCACCCTTTGTGCGTCGGCGCTTCTCATCCTCTGCCACCGCTCCAACATCAAGCGCCTCTGGAATCACAAAGAAAACAAGTTTGAACTGCATAAACATCACGGCGACGCGGAAAAAGAAAAGGACGGCAATAAACAGGAATGACCGAACTTTATCGTTGTCTCTCTCTGTCGCTCCTCCATGGAAAACTGCGTAAGCTCGTCCTTTCCAAACCCGCGGACGGCTCCGCGAAGAAAGCGGTAGGACGTCTTTGCACACTTCGCGGCGAACCCGCGCTCACGGTCGAGGAAACGCTCGGCGGCGGCAAAGTGGCTCATAAAAATTACCGGCTTTCCGCACTCACCGCGGGCGATACCGACGATATGTGCGCGCGCTACAGGCAGATCAATCTCTGCACCGCAGACGGCGACGCCGAATACCGCCGCTCCAAAAACGGAAAGGAAACGCTGATCGGCGGCGCCGCGCTTCTGAAAAAACTCGCGGATACCACCGTCGCTTTTACGGAAAACATTGCGATCGACCGAAAGAAATCCTATATTCTGTCAGGAAACGAACCTTTTTTAAAGCACCTCGGCATCACGGCGGAAAACGGTCGTATTCACGATAAAAAACAGGCGAAATTCCGTCAGATCAATCGCTTTCTGGAGCATATAGCCGACATCTGTTCCGCGTTGCCGGAAGAAGGAAAACTTCTTGTATATGATCTCTGTTGCGGCAAAAGTTATCTCAGTTTCGCTGTTTATCACTATCTCACCGCCGTCAAAGGGCGCGAAGTGGAGATGTTGGGAATCGACCTGAAAAGCGATGTAATCGCTTTCTGTAACGAAACCGCCGAAGCCTGCGGATTCCACGGTATGACTTTCCGCGCGGGCGATATACGGAAAACGCCACGCGACCGCAAACCCGACCTTGTCATTTCCCTTCATGCATGCGATATTGCCACCGATATTGTTCTTGACACGGCGGCATCGCTCGGCGCGACCGTCATTCTGTCCACGCCTTGTTGCCATCGCTATATGCACGATAAGTTTCACTCCCCCGCCCTCTCGTTCATCAGCGATTATCCCTACCTCAAAAACAAACTCTGCGATGTGGCCACCGATGCCCTGCGTCTCATGCGGCTGGAAGCCAAAGGATACCGCACAACGGCCCTCGAACTGACCGACCCCGACGACACACCGAAAAATACGCTGCTCCGCGCCGTCCGCCGCCGCGGCTTCTCCGAAGATTCGCCGGAAGCGGAAGCACTCCGTTCCCGATATACGGAAGCTTTACGCTTCTTTTGCGGACGGGACGCCGACCGTTATCTTGCGGACGTACTTTCTCCCGATACCGGCGTCAACCATGCAGGAGGAAAATAACATGTATATCCGCCGCACAACATCCCCCGCCGAAACCGAAGAAATCGGCGCCGCTCTTGCAAAAAAACTGACCGCCGCCGGTGAAAAACGGCATTTCATCGCCCTCTACGGCGAAATGGGAGTAGGGAAAACCGCATTCGTCCGCGGTTTTGCTTCCGTACTCGGTTGCAACGCCGTGAAAAGTCCGACTTATACCGTCGTCAACGAATATCGCGGGCAGATTCCCCTCTTCCACTTTGACTTATACCGCATTGACGGTGAAGACGATCTGTACTCCGTCGGATTTGACGACTATCTTGCGCGAAACGGCATTATCCTCACCGAATGGAGCGAACGGATCCCGGAAGCGATCCCCGCCGACGCCATACGCGTTACACTTGCGCGCGGAAACGGAGAAAATGAACGTACCGTCACAATAGAAGGAGCAGAACTTTGATTATTCTCGCTTTTGACAGCACGGCGAAAGCCGCGTCGGTCGCGCTGACCGACGATGAACGTCTGCTCGCAGACTTTGTATGCGACAACGGACTGACGCACAGCGAAATTCTTCTCCCCATGGCGGAAGAAGCGTTGAAGCGTGTAAACAAAACGATAGACGACGTTGAACTTTTTGCGTGCAACGCAGGCCCCGGGTCTTTCACCGGCGTCCGTATCGGCGTTTCCCTCGTCAAAGGGCTGTCATTCGGCCGCGGTATTCCCTGCGCCCCGGTATCGACACTGCACGCGCTTGCGTATAACCTTTTTCCGCTTGACGGACTTTACTGCCCGGTCATGGACGCGCGCCGCGGTCAGGTATACAATGCGCTTTTCACCGTGAAAGACGGAAAGCTCGTCCGCCTCACAGAAGACCGCGCCATCACGCTCGGCGATCTTGCGCGCGAATTGCAGACCGACTATGCCGGAGCGGCCATCCGCCTTACGGGGGACGGCGCCGCGCTTACCGCGTCGGCATTTGCCGACAGCGGCATCACGCTTTTGCCGACGCCCGCACTCCTTTTACGCCAGAATGCCTACAGCACCGCAAGAGCGGCGAAAGAACTGTACGACAACCGTGAAACCGTGAGCGACGCCGCGCTTTCGCCATTCTACCTTCGTCTTCCACAGGCGGAACGTGACCGCCTTGAACGTGAAAACCGGTCAGGCGAGACCTGACAGCATATGCACGGCATCGGAGGCGTCAAGGCAGGCACAGTGTTCTTTTATGTAAGCCAGAACGAGACTGCCGTTCCGCCGTTTGCCGTATTCCGACAGAAACCCGTATTCGCCGAGACTGTTCTCGGGCAATACGCTGTCATAATTTCTTTCTTTCACAACAAGATAAACATTTTCGCTGTCCCGATCGGCATACGCTTCGCTTGTATCGCTGTAGCCGAGCGTGCGCAGCTTGTCACACATCATAAGAAGCGTTTCGAGGCTGTCAAACATATAAATATTCCGCCTTTTTGCCGTCTCGGCCGGGCGGCGCTCCGCTCCCGCTTCCGAAAACGCGCCGACCTTGGTGACAAACATTTCACAGCCGCCGCCCTTTCCGGGATAAACCTGCACAAACACGCGGTCTTTTGCCGCGTCAAAGCCGGTTTCTTTCTTGGCCTCATCGAGAATCTGCCAGAGCGCTTTGCGCGTTTCCGTATTATCATAATCCATGGCTTCGCAGTCCAATTCATAGCGGCGCATATCCTCGGCGGACAGCATTACCTTCAGTTTCTTATCGTTTATGCGGATAACTTCCATAGCTTCCCCTTTCTTAAGGAATCTTATTAGCAGTATACTCCTGCACACGAAAAAAGGAAACCCCTAAAATACGGGCATCTTTACCGCCTTTTTCCGCTTGCGGCCGTTTTTTTACACTTTGTTCCTTGCCTCCCTTGCATTTCCTTATCCGTTTTTGAAGATACTGTTTTCGGGACATACGGTATGCGGTTCTCCGGCTCCGCACGCCGCAATCCCAAAATACAAAAACCATACGGCGACCATTTTTCCGGGCGATAATATTATTAAGGAGACCGGTTTTCCGGGATAGAATGATGAAAATTATTACGTTGACTCTGAATCCTGCCTATGACGTTCACTGTGAAGTGGAAAGTTTTCGTCCGTTTCACGAAAATTATGTCAGGCGTTCGCACATCGAAGCCGGCGGTAAAGGCGTGAACATTTCCCGCGCGCTGACGGTAAACGGCATACCGAACACGGCGTTTATTGCGCTCGGACGTCAGAACTCCTCGGCCTTTGAAGGAGCGCTTCTCGAATACGGTATCCGATACAGCGGTATTTTTCACAAAGGAAAAATACGTGAAAACATCACCATTCACAGCGAAGGTATGGAAGAAACGCGCCTGAGTTTCAACGGTGAAATCACCGACGATAATCTGATGGACGAGGCCGAATATCTCGTGCTGTCCGATTGCGACGCGGACACCGTTCTTGTGCTCTCCGGACGTATCCCGAAAGGAATCACCGTCGAACGCGTGAAACTTTTCCTCGCCGCCGTCAAGGAAACGGGAGCAAGAATCGTGATTGATTCCAACTCCTTTACGGTTGCCGACTATCTTGCCGTTCGCCCCTTTCTCATCAAACCGAATCAGGAAGAAATCTCCCGCTATACGGGGCGTACGGTCGATTCTCTGGAAGCCGCGGAGCAGATCGCCAATGATCTTGCCAGGTCGGGTATAGAGAACGTCATGGTCTCCATGGGCGGAAAAGGCCTTGCCTATGCGGGCAATGAGGGGCATTTTTCCATTCCCGAATATAAGATCAACGTTCTTTCCACAACGGGCGCCGGCGACAGTACCGTGGCCGGATTCCTTGCAGGTCTGTACCGCGGATACAGCATGACCGACACGGTAAAACTGGCTTTTGCTTTCGGCACCGCTTCCTGCATGCGCCGCGGAACGCTTCCTCCGCTCGCAGACAACGTTGAAGAAATTTTCAGTTCGCTGAAATAAAACCGTTACGGATAAAAAAGAAAAACGTAAACCGTAGTTTACGTTTTTCTTTTTATTTTAAAACTGTCGTCAACCGAAATAACCGACAAACCGAACCTTATGCGGTTCGTCCGGAAATAGATATTCATACAGGTCAAGGAAATAATCGTCGGTCATACTGGCAATATAGTCGGTGACAATATCGTCGGCATTTTCGTTCCTGTAAAGGCACGCCGACGCGCGGTTGTTATAATTCTCTTCCACCTTTTCGATATGGTGTCTGAAGATCGGACTGTCGCGGCGATCGGAAAGAAAGTCGTCGCGCAGCTTTTCATAGATTTTTTCCATCATGGGGCGCACTTCGTTTTCCATGACATCGCGCACCTCGGGATGGAAATATATCTCCCGATAATTATCCTTTTTTGCCGCAGACAACGCGGAAAAGGCCTCCGGACTCATGCATATTTCATTTTTCCCGTAACTGTTTTCCAGTATATCCACTTCCAGATTGTGCATCATTTCGGCATTGAACGTGCCGATGCCGCTGTCCGTGAACACACCGTCTTCGGGCAAAAGTCCGATGCGTATAGCGTCCTGCCTGTCTTTCCCCAGATAAGCGATCATGTCGCAGATGCGGACGAGGCACCCCTCCAATGTGGATGGCCGCCATTTTCCGTTGTTTGCGGGATCCATGTCGCAGGAAGCGCACATGCTGTCAAACTCGCCGAAGTCCGTCATCGGCCGTGGGGCATAACGCTGTGCCTCAATCTCGCCGTTATGCGCCGCAATGCCGTTCAGCGTCTGCAACGTCAGATTATGGTGAAAAATGCCGTCCAGAACGCGCACGGAATGAATATTATGGCTGAAATAGCGGCCGCAGTAAGAATGGCGAATGGCGGAAAGGTAACTTTCCCCCGCATGACCGAACGGTGTGTGACCGATGTCATGCCCAAGGGCAATGGCCTCGCACAGATCGGCGGACAGACCGAGCGTATGAGCCAGTGTACGTGCGGTGCGGGATACAATCTGCACGTGAAGCGAACGCCTCGTCAGATCATCGTTGCGATAAAACGAAAACACCTGCGTTTTATCGGCGTAACGGTTATAATACGGACTGTGCAGAATCTTTTCCGTATCGCGGATAAACGGCGTTCTCCAGATATTCGGTCTGTCATGTGCGGGATCGCGGCGGATTGCGTCCTCGTCGGGACAGGAAAAACCCGCTTTCCCCGCCGCGCGATCCTCACGTATTCTTTCGACAAGTTCGGGCGAAAGTTCTTTATACATATCAGTACAAAAGCTCCACGGCCGTATAAATGTGCAGTTTGTTCACCGTGAAAGTCACGTTTTCACCGTTCTGCCGGAACGGGAGCACTTCCCCGTTTGCCACACGGACTTCTTTGATCGTGCGCGGCAGGCGGAGCGTTACGGGAATATCGGAAAAAGACGGTATGTCTTCAATGACCGAATAGGCGCCGCGTCTTATCGGCTGCGCGTAAGCCATATGGAACACATACCGGGACTCGCTCTCCTGCAATGTCAGGTGTACGCGACCGCTGCTCGGCAATCCCGTGCGGATCAGCGGCGTATAAACGCTGTTTACGGCAGACAGGAATATATCGCGGTGAAGTTGCGCGCCCCACTTCTCATACAACGCAAATATCTCGTGTGCAAAGGTAATGATATTCCCTTTTCTGGCGATTCCCGCATATCCCGACGGTTCGGTATTGTACGGCGTATTGCGATGCGAGCAATAATGCGCAATGGTACGGCTGAAGTACGGGTCGTGAACCGGCGACAGGCACTCCCCGTCGGTAACGCGCAACCGATAGGACGAAGCATAGCAAAGGAACGGCGACTGCGGTACCCACAAAGGCAGTTTTCCCGCCGCAAGATAATCGACGTCATACGGAGAATGCCCCTCAACCGCCACGCCGTTGTCAAGCAGATAACGGTCGCCGTCAAGCAGCGAAGAACCGCTTAAGATCACAGCGCCGCGGAACGCGCGGAGGCGACGGATATCTTCTTCCTCAAGATGCACCGCGTCGGGCAGGATCAAAAGGCGGTAGCGGTCAATATCGTCGCCGGGCATGACGACCGAAAAGTCTATGCCACCCTCAAGCAGCATTTTGTGCAAACCGTTATCGGAGTCCGGCACACGGGACAGATAAACGCCGACGTCCGCCTGCGGTTCGGCATGGAAAAACCACGGTTCAAACGCGTGATAGAAACGGTATCCTTCGCCGATAAGGCGGTAGGTATCCTCGTCCATACGTCCCGAAGGGTGCAACTGATCGCCGATACTGCATGCCGCGCCGTGCATACCCATCATGGCAAATTCATATTTCATGGCGGAAGCATTCTTGTAACCGCCGAATTCGCCCCAGTCCGTGTGGAACTTGCCGGTCATGCCGAGATATTCTTTTCCGTAACGGCGCATGACCGATGCGCGTGCCACGAATTTGTCGTAACCGCCCCATGCCGTCGGCAGGTCTTCCATTTCAAAATGAGACTGGTCGTCATGATACTCGGGGCGATAGATTTCCGCACCGCCGCTGTTGAAGAATATCGTGGCTTCAGGATGATAGCTGTGCAGAATTTCGCCGCATTTTTTCGCGAATCTCTTATGTACGGCAATATAGTGACGGCGATTTTCCTCGATGTCATACGGGTCTTTCCCGGCTTCTTTCATCTCGCGTACGCAATTGTCGCAATAGCAGGTATCGCCCATATACACAATGTCGTAAAACAATCCGTCAAGGTCGCGGTAACGCTGGCAGATTTCCTCGGTTTCACGATACACAAGTTCGGCATATTCGCCGCTCGGACAAAGATATGCCCAATGGCTGATGCCGCGCGGTTCGTCCGCTTTAGCAATGCGGTCTTCCTCGGTCACATATCCCATGCGTTCGCCGTTTTCGTCCTTTCTCACCCATTCGGGATGGGCGTACGAATCGGCTTCCGACCAACCGAGCGTAATGTAAACGGGCGCCGCAACGCCGATTTCGTGCGCCGCTTCGATCATAGCGCCGGTAAGATCGAAACCGGGCGTCATCGAAGGGTGCTGTTTCCCTATTTTTGAAGGATAGTACATCAATCCGTGATGACATTTGGCAAATACGGTGATCGAACCGATATCCCCCATTTTCAGCGCTTTCTGAAACTGTGCTTTATTGAATTTCTTACCGACGTCCGGAATATCCGGCCCTGTATGAAAGTCAAGGTGAACCTGCCTTTTGGGAAGCGAACGCATAAATTATCTCCTTACTTATATCAAAATTACATGATGACCCTTATTGCCGGGAACAAGAAAGCGCGAACCGACGACGCCGATCCGCGCTTTGCCCGTCTTCGTCTTATTTTAACACGGCGAAAGACAGTTGTCAATCATCTTTTTGTCGGCCGTTTTTGCGGCCGGCGGTTACTCGGAGCGGAGCGCGATGACGGGGTCTTTACGCGCCGCAAGGCCGGACGGGATAAGTCCCGCAACCAGAGTGAGAAGCATACTGATGCCGACGAGAATCACACCGCCGAGAACGGGCAGGCTGGCGGAAAGCGTGGATATGCCCGTCAGGTGATGAATGATCAGATTGATCGGCAAGAGAAGCAAAAGCGAAAATCCGATACCGATCACACCGGCGGCAAATCCGACGATCAGCGTTTCGGCGTTGAACACGCGGGAAATATCCCGTTTTGAAGCGCCGATTGCGCGGAGAATACCGATTTCTTTCGTTCTTTCCAATACGGAAATATATGTGATAATACCGATCATAATGGAAGAAACGACAAGAGAAATGGCCACAAAAGCAATGAGTACATAAGAAATCGCATTGACGATTGTGGAAATTGAAGACATGAGAAGCGCCACATAATCGGTATAGGTAATCTCATCTTCCTTGCTTTCAACGGTTTTGTTGTAGCGCGCTATGGAATCCGCAATGGCGTCCTTATCTTCAAAGGTGCGGGAGAAAATTTTGATCGACGTCGGCGTATCAAGATTCACGTATCCGATCTTTTCAAGATTGTCTTCATACGATGCCTCGGCATATGTGTCCGTCATATAGGTATCGTATATGTTCTCATAATCTTTATCGGTAAAGGTCTCCGCTTTCTCATTGAAATATTTGACGCACAGACTGTCCGGCCAGCCGGCAACGGTGGCAGACATGGACGCGGCGTACTGCGCCGCAATCTGCTGTTCCACAAGTTTGGAGGCCAGTTCATAGAAATTTTCATCGCTCATGCTGTCCACATACGCGCGTATCTGCGCCTCGCTCATTCCGAGCTGAGCGGCATATATGGCCGTCAGCGAAGCCGTGATCTGTTCGCGGGTATTTTCGGCAAAATATCGTTCTTTTGCCTGGGCGAGATATTCTTCGGACGGGACGCAGGCCATCATACGGTAAAGCGCGGCTTTTTCCGCGTCGGTCAGACCGGCAAGGTAGGTTTTGGCTATGGCCACCTTTTCGGAGTGCACGTCGGTCTTGAAACTCTTGCCCGTGATGACATCCCGCGTCGGGTCGGCAAGCTGTTCCTTTACGATGTCGCGCTTCAGCGTTTCTTCCGTCAGATAATCGGTCAGAGCGGAAGTATAACCGATCGCGCCGCTGAGAATGGTGGAAACGGTATCTTTCTTCGGACGTATGATCGCGCTGACCCGTATATCAATGCCGGCATTGGCATAGATGACTTCAAGGCCGTCGGCGGAATCCTTGCCGTCGGGCGTTTTCGTCACGTCGGTATAGGTGCCGTCCGCGTTTTTACGGTAATGATCCGCTTTCAGAAGAAGTTTGTAACCGTGCGCGCAGATTTCTTCATACGTGAACGAGGTCGTTTCATTCTGCTCGTTCCGGAGCGATTCATAAAAATCGTCGGAAGACTTAAGGCCGAGAGCATAAAGCGAAAGGTCGGAGATTTCATTGTTTTCATCAACGACAAGAACGACTTCGTTATAGGCTTCGGGCCAGTGGCCGTACACAACGTCGTACTGTTCTTTCAGGAGATCGTGGATCAGCGCGTCGCCCTCGCCCGGCAGCATTTCTTCAAGAACGCCGAGTTTTGCGAAACTCATCATCATATTGTTCTGAGAACCCACGGCGGAACCGCTTTCCGTGTCCCCGATAAAACTGGAAATATCCGCGCGTATGATCTTGCCGTCGGGGTCTTTCGTGTAAATGGTCATATCCGCCCCGTAGACATAGTGAACGGCGCTGATATGCGAACGGATCTCTTCATCGGTTTCGAGAAACTGTTTGAACCGCGTCAGATTGTTGACGGTGGCATTGCTTTGCGAAAAGGCTTTGGACAGCTGATACATCACCGCGTTTTCATATACTTTGTCGCGGTCATGCGTTTTATCGCCGTCCCCGTTTCCGGTATGCATGAGATCCTGCATCATGCCCTGAATATCCACGGAAACGTCATCAATCTCAATGGGGTAACTGGAAAGCGTATCGCGCTGTACCGCGTTGATATAATTCTGCACGCCCGACGATACCGAAAGAATCAGGGCGATACCGATAATCCCGATCGAACCGGCAAACGAGGTAAGGAAGGTACGCATTTTTTTCGTCATCAGGTTGCGAAGCGACAGAGAAAGCGCCGTGAAAAAAGACATGGAAGCGCGTTTTTTGTCGCGTTCCCGTTCGGCGCGTTCCATGCGGCGCCGACGGTAAAACTCTTCCCGTGTTTCACCCGGACGCGGTTTTTCTCCCAGATAGGGATTGGAATCGCTGATAATGTTGCCGTCCAGCAGACGGACGATACGGGTGGAATACTGCCGCGCCAGTTCCGGGTTATGCGTTACCATGATTACCAAACGGTCACGGGCAATCTCACGGAGCAGATTCATGATCTGGATACTGGTCGCGCTGTCCAAAGCGCCCGTCGGTTCGTCGGCAAGCAGAATTTCGGGGTCATTGACAAGGGCGCGGGCAATGGCAACCCGTTGCATCTGTCCGCCCGACATCTGATTCGGTTTTTTGTGAAGCTGATTTCCCAGTCCCACTTTCTTCAGCGCTTCGGCGGCGCGGCGGCGGCGTTCACGGCGTGAAACGCCGGATATCGTCAGCGCCAGCTCGACATTGGAGAGCACCGATTGATGCGGGATAAGATTGTAACTCTGAAATACGAACCCGACAGAGTGATTGCGGTAAGTATCCCAGTCCCGGTCCCGATACAGTTTTGTGGAGCGACCGTTTATGACAAGATCGCCCGACGTATACTGATCCAGTCCGCCGATGATATTGAGCAAGGTGGTTTTGCCGCAACCGGATTGTCCGAGAATGGAAACGAATTCATTCTTGCGAAAACGAATGGTCACCCCTTTCAGGGCCTCCACCTTTTCGTCTCCGGCCATATATACCTTGCGGATGTTTTTGAGTTTCAGCATAGCGACACTTCCTGTTCTGCATGGATTATACACGAAAGTACAAAGGAAAACCTCCGCGCGGCGGTCTCTGCCGCCGCCTTTGCCGCGGAACCGTATTTCCTTTGCAATCCCAGTGTAAAAATACCCCGCTCAATAAATCTGCGATTATGTATTTTTACTTGATATGATATTGGTATTATACCGTATTCCGGACTTTTATGTCAATCGGAACGGCAAAGTATTTTTGAAGTATTTCCACTTTATTCACAGTCGATACAAACTTATTTCCCGCGTTTTTCCGTTAACTGCCTTTTCTCTTTTGTTCTTTATCTCCATTTTATCTGTAATATTGTAAATATTAGTTTTCATTTTAACGGATTGTAAAAAATATTTTAAAAAAGTTCTTGCATATTTCGGAAATTGTGCTACAATAGTACGCGGTGCGACTTTCGACACGTTTTGCGACGTGCGACGGCGCACACAATTTATTTACATATATTAAGGAGTCCCTCATGAACAAGTTTTTTGAACTTGAAAAGCACGGCACGACGGTGAAAACCGAGATTCTTGCCGGCATCACGACCTTTATGGCCATGGCCTACATTCTTATGGTCAATCCGGGTATGTTCTCCACGCTGAATCCCGATCTTTACGGCGCCGTATATATTGCGACCGCTCTGTCCGCCGTCATCGGCACGCTTCTGATCGGTCTTCTCTCCAATCTGCCGTTGGCGCAGGCTTCCGGCATGGGTCTTAACGCGTTCTTCGTGTACACCGTCTGCCTTACGCTCGGCTTCTCCTATGCCAACGCCCTGCTGTTTGTTCTTTTCGACGGTATTATCTTCATTATTTTGACGGTGACCGGCCTCCGCAAGATTATTTTCAACGCCATTCCCTCCGCCGTAAAGAAAGCAATCCCCGCCGGCATCGGTCTGTTCATCGCGTTTCTCGGTCTGCAGGACGCCAAAATCATCGTGGCGAACGCTTCCACCGGCGTAACGCTTGCTTCTTTCAACTTCCTCGGCGACGCCACATGGGCGTCGGTCATGCCGATGCTGGTCACGATTGCCGTACTGATCGCCATTGCCGTTCTTTCAAAGAAAGGTGTCAAGGGCGCTATCCTCTGGAGTATTCTTGCCGGAACGGCCGTCTACTATCTTCTCGGTCTCACGGTAAACGGCTTCTACACGGATTTCTTTGCCGGAAAAACGATGAATCCTCTTACCGCATTTGCCGATTTCGGCAAACTTTCCTTCGGCAAAGTATTCACCGAAGGCTTTGATTTCTCCGGTTATCTCGGCATAGAGGGCAATTCCGTCGGCAGTCTTATCATCGCCATTGTCACAACGGCGCTTGCTTTCTGCATGGTGGATATGTTCGATACGCTCGGAACGCTCTACGGCGCATGCCGCAGCGGCAACCTGCTTGTCAAGAATGAAAACGGTGAAGACGAAGTTCCCAATATGGAACGCGCGATGCTCGCCGACGCCATTGCTACCTGCACCGGCGCCGTATGCGGTACTTCCACCGTCACCACCTTTGTGGAATCCTCTTCCGGCGTTGCCGCGGGCGGCAGAACCGGCCTTTCCTCGATCTCGACTGCCGCGCTGTTCCTCGTTTCGCTTTTCCTTGCTCCTGTCGCCGCATTGATTCCCGCCTGCTCCTATGCCGCCGCACTGATTTATGTCGGTATTCTCATGATCGGTTGCGTAAAAGAAATCGACTGGTCGGATCCGATCGAAGCGCTTCCGTCGTTCCTGACGATTACAATGATGCCCTTTTCCTACAACATTTCCTACGGCATCGCTTTCGGTCTGATTTCCTATGTCTTCTTAAAACTTTTCACCGGCAAAGTGAAAGAAATCAACATCGGTACATGGGTGATTACCGCCCTGTTTGCGGCCATGTTCTTCCTGACCCACTGATTGCGGAAACCGTTTTCCGAAAAATATCCGCTTGAAACGATCCGGGC
>ULRP01079169.1_pt1 | contig 21538 bp, 19 predicted proteins | sample 1955521 | NCBI WGS metagenome assembly ULRP01 (sample SAMEA4835685, study PRJEB28245) | human gut metagenome | biome: gut microbiome; material: fecal sample | place: Denmark | collected 2008
TTCCATCTACTCTATACTTCGGGGTAAAATTGTTTTTCCACTAACTCAAAATACGTTGGAAAGATTTATCGTTTCCACTTTTTAACACTACAAGTCTACAGGTTTAAACATATCACCATCAAAGAGTATAAGAAAAAGAATAGTTGTTTACATAGTGATAACTAGAGTCTATTAAAACTGGCTTTGAAACTCTTTTAAGCGTTCTATGTCTTCTTTAGAAACGCTCGAATGCATTGTTGTCTCAACTTTTTTAATATCATCCATGTTTATCAAGTGATCTTTTCCTGATTTAATGCTCTCATTGATTGCTGTTTGCTTAAGTTTTTCAACGAACTCTTCAATATCAGCCCCATTATATCCTTCAGTAATATTTGAAAGATAATCTAAGTCGACGTTATCTGTTGGAATCTTTGAAAGCTTCAATTCAAATAACTTCTTACGTGCTGTGAAATCAGGGAGAGGTATATAGATTTTTTCATCGAATCTTCCTGGCCTTAAGAAGGCAGAATCAATAGCCCATGGTTTATTGGTGGCGGCGATGACCATAATCATAGATTTTGATGAGGAGGATCCTACGCCTTGCATTTCAGCGAGTATTTGTGGAACTAAATCGTTATTTCCATTGTCACCATTATCCGTTCTCTTTGCACCAATAGCCTCAAATTCATCAAAGAATAATATGACTTTCGACGCCTTTCTGGCTTTTGCAAAAATATTCTTAACATTTTGTTCAGACTCACCATACCATTTTGATTTGATATCAGAACATTTAATCGGTATAAACAAAGCATTAAGTTCATTCGAGGCTGCTTCAGCGAACATTGTTTTTCCGGTTCCGGGAAGACCATATAGTAATATTCCACCTCCAACCTTTTTACCATATTTGGCGTAAATTTCGGGATGCTGCAAGGGCATGACTACTTTTTCGTTAAAGGCATTTTTTGCTTCATCAAGACCGGCAATATCATCGAAAGTGATTTTGTTAGGTTTTCTCTTTTTTGTTGTTTTCTTCGATTCTTTAGAGTCTCCAGATGAATCATGTTCGTTGTTAGGATTTTCTTGGTGATATGTATAAATCAAAGAAGCTAATTGCTTCTTGTTTTTGTTGCTATAGCCTGTTATGTGATGATTGATACAATAAGTAACTAGTTGTTTCTTATCTAAATCAGCTAGCATTACAACATCATTTAGATATTCTTCTACAAAACCATCATTAAATTCTTTGTTTTGATCAGCAGCTATTTCGTTGTATTGCTTATTCTTCTTAGCTCTCTTATTCTTTCTATTTTTGTGTTCCCCGAAGCCAGCAAATAACAAAACAGTCCCCCCGGCAGCTATAACTATTCCATAAATAATGTAGCCTATCAAAATAATAAGCAATGCACCAAGAGGTATCGAAACTATTCCTCCAGTTATGATTGCGGCCGGAACCCAATTCCATGTACCTTGAACTAGAGATGTAATCAAATAAGGAATGTATGGGGCAGCCAAAATGATAAGCGTCCACCAATGATCTTCAAAATCATCGAATATATCTTCTATAAAATCCCAAACATCTTCATGAAATTCAAACCCTGTAACCAATTCAGCGATGATAAATAACACAATAAGAATACTTACAATGACTATCGTAGTGATCATCCAAGCCAAATATGTGTCCCAAAAAGAACTATATTCACAATTCCATGAAACAAAAACAGCCGAATCAATCTGGCCATTGTAATCAAAATAACAACTGCTAGTTATAGACTTGCTGGCTTTTACTTTAATCGAATATTTATAGTATTTTGTTTCAACTATAGAGTCATCTTTATACAAGGAAAATTGAAAACTTTCGTTGCTTATGTCATAGATGGATTCATTATTGATTTGTATCACGAAAGAAACTCTCGTCGTATCGCTAGAGCTAGTGTAAGTGCATGCTGCTTGACTAGTCAATCGAGCGTTTGCCGATCCTTCTTGACTTGTAGATGCACATCCGCTTAGGAAAACCATCGGTATTAATAAGCAGAAAAATATTGAAATATATCGAAAAACCCTTCTCATTTTTATTGCCTCACATATTTAAATATTAACATGCCACTATTTCTTTTTTAAGAAATACTTGAAGAGAACTTTTGTGGATTGAAGAGTGCTATGGTGTTTTTGAATGTTTTTTATACCACTCAGCTTGTTTTTTGTACATTTTCTCATTAGGCAGCAACCAATAACGAACGGGCAAAGACGTGATCCAATAATCGCTTTGCAATTGATTCATAGAAAAATATAATTTAATATAAATATGTCATTTTCAATAACAAGGAGAAAAGAAATGAGTCACTTGAAAATCATCGATGCGAAATACAAAGCCGGAGATGATATTGATTTCGGCACGGTAATCGGAGAATTGAAGGTAGAAGACGAAAAAGGAAATATCATCTACTATACCAATGATGAATTTGATAGTTGCCCGACATTTTTAAAGACGGATAAAAGTGTCCTTGATATGTTGTTCAATAACAACCCCGAAGATGAAGAAAAGATTCAAGATTTGCTTGATAATTCAATCAATAACGTTTTCGAATATGAGACTCTCCTTTCAGACAAGGAAAATCCATTGCTCCTAGTTTATCGTTATTTAACCTATTTAGTACGCTCTGAAAAGGATAAAACAGAACAATTCATAAAAAACACCATCGGGAAATATCTTGATGAAATCACAATTCCAAAATGTGATATCGAAGAAGATATGGAAGACGAATAGATTTTATAATCATCAATAAGCATCTTATCGCTTTAACAGCCAACAATGAATATACTGTTTCATTTTCAAAAGAAAGCTTCATTGATTCTCAGGTAAGCTCTTTTCTAAATTCTGATAAAAAGAGCAATGATTTTTTCTTGTCATTCTTATTTTTCTGATTTTATATTGTTGTATTGTATCCTGAAAAGGCAAAAAATCAGAAACAGTAATTTCACGGAAAAACGATGATATAATAAAAACGCAGAAAGGAAGGTAGATGAAAAATGGACGACGATTTCTTTGAATGGTGGAGCTGGTATCTCACGGACGAAGAGATGAGACTCGAGGAGGAAGCAAGAAGAAAGCAGCTCGATGATCTTCTCTCCCCTACCCCAACGGACGATTACGAGGCGGCGAAGAAGAAATGGGAAGATAATTCAAACGTTGACCGATTCATCAAAGAAACAAGAGAATTCCTCGATAAATTGGACAAAGAAAAATAAGCCGAATGCCTTCGTGGCGGAACAGGTAGACGCGCATGACTCAGAATCTTGTGGGCAACACTATTACAGAAGGCCAATATCGCTTCATCATACTTGCCATTGATTATCACACTATTATTCTCTTCACCCAGAATATCGTATAGGGTGATCAGAAAACAATCGTGTTTATCATTCAGCTGAGGTTCCTTGAACTTCAGCTTTTTGTATACGTTGTATGCCTTCTTAGGGTCGCTTCCGTTCTTTCCATTAAACCAATCATCTCGAAGCAGCGACATATAATCTTATTCCTCCTAATAGATGATATCGAATCGAGACTGTATTCATTAGGCTTTTTTGGGAGGAGCCACCCCGCAAAATGAAGTTTTTGAGGTGTATCAATAAAATGATTTTTTTCTTTTCCTCCAAGCCTCATGCACACTTCTAGTATATTTTCGGAACGCTTTAATCGCTCATCCGACTTCAAACCATACAAAAAGGAGGAACGCGCCCTCCTTATCTCAAATCTAATCAAATAACGATTTCAATCAATCGGCCGATGGAGTCGACGACATCATCGAAGGCTATTCCTTTGGCATGCTTTTAATGGGCAAGTCCTACGCTTAAAATCGTTTCCCATCGCCTATGAAATCCATCAGATTAACATGGAGGATTCCATTTCTCTTTTGCAGCATATAGTCCGTTGTCATCACGTATTTTTTATAGTTATCTCGTATGCTCTCCAATGGTCTGTATTCTCGATCTTCCGTATCTTTGCTCTGCAGCATCTTATAGGCCACCTGCACATAGGAATAATCCATATTGCCGTCTCGGAGGATGAAATCGCATTCCAGTTTTCCGATGCGACCTACGCTTACCGCATAATCGAGGCTTCGTGCATATAGATACACGATATTCTCCAATGCTGGCCCGTAATTGATCCGGTTGTCCGTGTTCATCGCATAGTAAAAGCTCAAGTCGGCAACGTAATACTTTTGTTCCCCCGAAAGTGCTTTTTTCGATTTCATATCAAATCTTTTGCACTCATACAGAATTTTGGCATCAACCAACGTTTTTATATACCGAGTCACCGTCTGACGGCTGATGGCCATACCATTTTTGAGAAGGGCTTCGTGCAGGCTGTTGATGCTAGTCGTTGCACCGAAATTGTTAATGATGTAGTTCCTAACCAGCTCAAAGGACTGAACATCTTTGATTTTCACCCTTCGTTTGATATCTTTTTCAAAGATTTCATCGATAATCCCCCTCACATAAGTACGTTTATCCGAAAGATTGTCGATTTTGATGGCACGTGGAAATCCGCCTTCCAAAATATAGTGGTTCAATTCTATTTCGGCGTTGGCATCGATATCCCGCCCATAAAATTTCTTCATGTCCTCGTATTCGTCAAATGTCAGCGGAAACATTTCGAATTCCAAATACCTGCCGGTTAATTTCGTTACAAGTTCTCCGCTGAGCAAGTAAGAATTAGAGCCGGTTATGAAAATCGAATAGTCTCCTTCGGACCGAAATCCGTTGATTACTTCCTCAAAGCCTTCCACGTTCTGAATCTCGTCTATGAAAAGGTATTTCATCCCTTTCGCTTGCGTGGTGGATTCGATTAATGCATCTAACTGCTCGGCGCTTCGAATACTTTTGTACCCACGTTTATCGAGATCGATGTAAATGATGTTGCTTTCCGCAACGCCATCCCCTTTTAGTTCTTCCACTATCGTTTGCATAAGGCTCGATTTTCCGCATCTGCGTATGCCGGTTATCACCTTAATGAGGTCGTCGTCATGGAAGAACGCGCGCATTTTGGACAAATACTTTTCCCGTTTGTATAGTATCATAGCCTGCCTCCTTTGCCATTATTATACACTACAGCCTCACTATTTCATAGTTATCGTGGCAATTTTTTATATTTTCTAAATATTTGCAACGACAACAAGCAAATTAAGAAATCAATTGTTGAAATAAACCTACCCGTGTCGCATAAAAAGCGAAGCCTCTTCAGGAAGTAGTCGAAAAAACACCTAGAGTAGACGGCGTTCGCGCTGACGCCGCATTTGAAGATGAAATTCATCCTGTGCGAATCGGGATTGCCGTCGTCATCGAAACCGCCAACGATGATCTTGTCCACAGTCGTCTCGAGTATCTCCCTTTGGAACTCGTCGATTCTCTTGTGCTTGAGTATGGTCTCCTTGAATTCCTTCCCCTTCCCCTTCATCTCGGATTGTTCTCGCTTCCTGTTCTGGTGGCGGTCAAGCTCACCTTTCGCCATCTCTATTTCTTTCGTTATCGAGGCGTATTTCTTCTCACAGTCCTCTTTGGAGACGATCCCACTCACCCTCGGTTCAACGATATTGTCCTTTTGCTTTTCGAGGTTTGAAATCCTCGCCTCCAGATCCGTAATTTTCTTTGCCGGGGAGCCCGAAAGGATTGTGTTTTTAACGGTGTCGTTGCAGTCTACTCCGAAAACGCAAAAAAACAAGGAAACGGCAGATTTCAATAAATGCCCATGAATACGGCCTTTTTCACCTATTCTTTCCATCGTGTATACATACCATCAACCTATCCCCATTTCGATACGAGGTAGGATGGGTGTTTATTTTTGAAGTTGACCTATTTTACCATACGAGTAAAGCCCTGTTTTTTTACCGCTTTACCGCCACTAAACCATTTTTGCAATAAAAAAGAGGATTTCCCTCATTTTTAGAAAGAAGGAAATCCGTCAATTTTTATCGATTTTTGGCCTTTTTCAGCTGTTTTTACGACTTAGCAACACCACAGTCTCAACATGTGTCGTCGACATGCGATGAACATGTCTACCAATACAGGGTAGGTCATGGAAGGAACATGTCTACTGGATGCGTTTTTTGACAGGTCTACTGGAAATTTCAGACAACATCCCTAGTATGAGGAAAGTATTGAGTTTTACAAGATTCCGTAGCGCTTAAGACGGCTAAACCTTTCATTACTATCCAACGCAATGATAACTGCAATCTTGACGACGTTTCTTGTTTCTCCCCAGCTCCAGACCATCGGAGGAACGCCCCGCCCCTTTACTTCATTCAATTCGCCTTCCAATATCCCGACTTATTAGATCCGACCCTCTCGATAAATCCTCTTTTTCTCAGCACGGCAACGGTATTGTCAATGGACGTCCTGCTGAGATGGCAGACAACAGCCAGTTCCTTTTTCGTAATATTTGGGTTATTCCTGATTTCAGCCAATACTCTTGTTTGTGAGTCATTGAGTCCGTGCTCTCCAGTTTTATTACCCACTTTATTACCCACTTTATCACCCACCTCGTTGATGAAGTTGAATGGAATGGTGACGGTGATGTCGTTGTCGGAGAAGTCAAACGCCCCTTCTCTGTATTCAGACGAAATAACGGGAATTTCTCTTCCCGTTTTTTCACTGATATGCAGTTGCAAGAAAACTTCAGATAGTTTCTCATTTACGGGAACGGAATGTCCGCGAAAGAAACCCGCCTTAGTCTGAAGAGGAGCAAGTCCGCCTCTTGAAAGTATCTCAATCCTATCGGAGTACACCGTGATCATTGGTTCGTTTCCATCTACCCATGGATTTTTGCCATTATTTTTGCCATTTCAAAAAACATAAAACATCTTCTACTACCAAAATTATCATTAAAATTGAGTTTTGGTAGTAGAAGAACGCTTTTATTTTGATGATATCAATATTTTATCTTGATATATTTCGATGGTATATTATCGCTAAGCCATACCTTATCATTGCCGATATAGAAAGAAACACCATCTGCATAAGCCTGTTTTGCGTCAATTTCTAGCAAGACAGGATTATCATCTCTTCTTTTGCCAACGATAAGAGCAGTTTCTGTGTCTATAGACAAATGAACATATTGCCTGCCTTTAGGGATTAACCCGCTTTTCATAATGGAATCCATAAATTTATGAGCCGTGCCATGATATAAGACATCAGGTGGAGTAGCCTTTTCTTTTTGGATTTTATTAGGGACGGAATGACCGTAAAGAGCTCTGATCTTATCGCCGACAATTTCATGGCGTTTCTTGTCTGAAGTGGCAATGATATGCTCCAAGTCTTCTTTTACGATTGACCTTTCATAATTCCCACTTTCATTCAGTGCATCTAGAAGTTGACTGATAAGGACAAACCCTTCTTCATCCAGTTCTAGTTCATATTCCCATGGAGCATGCCTCAATGCATAAGATATTTCTTTTGATAGTTCGGTATAGTTCATAGTTTTTTTAAATCCTCTGCAAAGTAACGTTTCTTTAGTTTCTTACCATTCACTTCGACGAAATAAAAATACTCTTCCTTATTAAGGTGCCAAGTGAAATCAATGATTCTACCACTCATATTCTTGTCGACAATCAGTGCCTTGTCCCCCCATACGAAATCTGGGGTTTTGTAGACCTTAAAGTCCTTCTTGTAAAATCTCATAGTACGATCGCCGAAGAAAATTGTTAAGATTTCACCATCATCGGAGATAACCTTGCCTACTAAGCCTTGATGGCCTTGAATGCCATTTCCGCCGTTGTACCATTTTGCATCCTCTTCATCAATGGGTGGTTCCCATTGAGTAGAACCGAATTTCCCAATTAAGTTTTCCATATTATTTCTTTCCTCCATTAAAATCTTTTACGAATATTTCTTTTGATAGTTTGCCAAAGGCTTCATCTGCATATTTCATGGATTTTATATTTGGTTTGAAATGACCACTTCTATCATCCCAACTATGTATTTTCCCATATCAGCCTTTCCAGCTCTTTCAATAAGTCCGAGTTTCCTGAGTTTCACAAGGCTCGATGTTGACTGAAATGACCTGGGAAACATCACGAAGTGTTCGGTTTCCAATTTGCTGGCCAATCACATCCCCATTGTCATTAACGCCAAAGTAAAGCACGCAATGCTGATTTTTATTCAACATAGAAGCAATAGATCGTATTCCTTCTTTTAATTCACTTGTAGATTCCTTGAATTCAATCGTTTAACTTTCTTTTCCTAAATTCATATATATCCCCTATCCAATAGTAACAATAGTATACTTTAAAGCCTAGATTGGTTCATTTATTAGTTCAATCATTAGTTCATTTATTAGTTCAATCATTGGTTCAATCATTGGTTCACGTCAAAACGAAACATAAAATAGAGAAATGTATTTCGTGCAAAGCCTAAAAAGATTAATGAAACGCACGAGCAAATATCTTTTATTGAAACTCGCACAATCAACAAACCTATTTGTTTTTCGCCCCGCAACCAAAATATACCCATGTTTTTGCCCATTTTTGCAACAAAAAGAGGATTTCCCGCTTTTTTGAGAAGTAGGAAATCCATTAAATTTTATCGATTTTTGGCCTTTTTCAGCCGTTTTTCTTACTCAGCAACACCACCGTCTCAACATGCATAGATTGGACGCAAGGAACAGGTCTACCAATACGAGGCACAGTGCGGAAGGAACATATCTACTGCATTCAAAACATGACTGTGCAACTGGCAAAAACGGTTCACTTAAGTAGTACTGGGGAATAGATCTATTTATCCATGCGTCTCAAACACTATAGTAGATTTTATTCGGCTATACCTTTCTTGAATTTAATTTCCTTTAAGGGTTTCGAAATGGTTAGAGCTCCATCTTTAATAGGGTACATTCATAACTCAAAATGCTTGATAACTGATAAGGTTTGATGTATATTAATACGATTTAGAGAGCACACATAATCTACTAAATGGGCGGCCTGGGACAACAACTGAAAGGAGTCATTCTATATGTATCATTATGTGCAAGACAAAGATTTTTTAAGGAGAGCGCAATCCGATTCCTCCAGAATGCTAAAAAGGGTGGAAGAACTGCTGAGAAAGGAATACAAGATCAATTCTCAGATTTTTTTGGTCGGCAGCGGTGCAAAAAACATGGTTACGCAAAACGAAAACGAATCTATCGACTTTGATTACAACCTAAACATCATCTCCTGCCCTGATTGGGAAGATCCTGGAAGTATCAAAGAGTCCGTAAGGAAGGCAATGAATCGGATAATGACGAATGAGGGGTTGGGCACTGTCGATGATTCAACCTCTTGTTTGACGACAAAAACCATCAATTTTAAAGATTCTCCCGAAAACAAATGGTCAATCGACCTTTGCGTTGTAACCAAAGATTCAGGCGGAAACTGGCAAAGATTGATTCATGAAAAAACGGGATTCGCCCAATATGATAGGTATTTTTGGAATACTACCCCAAATTCAGAAGACTATTCATATAAAGCAGCGAAAATCAAGGAATGTCCTGGATGGTGGAACGAAGTCCGAAACAGCTATCTAAGAATCAAAAATCATTATCTTCAGAGTCACGATTACAATCATCCTTCCTTTGTTTGCTATATAGAAGCCGTGAATGAAATTTATAACAAAATAGGCTATAGAAAATAAAGGTGTTACTCACTTTCCTTCCAATAACGAGCTCTTAGATGATCTATTGTCATCAATTAAAAAGAATAACCTTTGTCATCCGTTTCGCTGTTTGCTTTTGTTAACGTCCAAGTTTTCGATGTTAATTCCTCATAGTAGTCTTCTCTGTAGGTTGCGAGGCCAATCAGAGGCCACCCCTCTTTGCTTATATGAATCTCATCATTTATTATTTCAAATTTATTTTTACTGGTTCTAGGCATCTAAGTACTCCCCTTAATTAAAAATATCGACCTCTCTTACTTAATTTCAGTCAATCCAAATGGCTCTTTATCATACAGTCCTGCAGATGTCTTGAATTTTCCTTTCAACACTCTTTCGAACAATTCTGATATATTAGCTCGCTCTGGATTTATCTGAAGTATTATTTCTCGGCTAATATTTAACTTCACTACATTTATCTCTCGATTATTTCCGTATGCCCTATCGTAATAACGTATAAAGCCTGTAAGATTAATAAATTCAATGTTTTTTGACTCATCTGAATAAATAATCCTTGCTGCTGAACGCAATAAGAGTGTTTGGAGTAAATACATCCTTACTCTTTTCGCGTGGGTTTTATCTAATTCTTTGGCTATAATCTCTCCACTTTTTTCATCGTATACAAATCTATCTATCACACAAATCTCATCCGAATTTGGTATTCTGTATCTATATGAAAGGTTTTTTGTATTTTCATCATACTCAGAAATCACACTGGCTGAGTCATATCTTTCCTTCCTATATAAAATATCAAGCGTAAAATCATCGTTAACTAAAACTGCATTAAAGAAGTTGATAATTTGCTTTTTATCACCTTTAGCATACATGGATTTCATTTCATCCACTGACTCATGATTCTTCCTCTGTTGTTCCTCAAATTGAGCACGCATTCTATTAACTCTTTTTTGATGATACTGCTCATATTCTTGCTGCAGCACCTTCGCTTCTTTGCGTTTCTCTTCCAATTCTCTTTTTGCCTTATCGGAGAAGATTGATTTAAATTTCAACCATAATTTTACCAGGATTGTTAACTTTAAATCTTTCTCAGCGTCACGTTTGCTCGTATCTCTTGGTTCTTTAAACTTACTCCAATCTTTAAGACTCTCGTAGTACTCCTCTGCATTAAGAATGCAAAGGTCATCGACATGGAGTCTTCTATAATAATTTCTCTGTATTCTTAATTTTTCATTTTGCTCCGATACAATTTCATCGTAATTTCTGTCATCCATGTCCTGACACCTCCTGTTATCTATATCACTGCCACAACCTATGGCATCTAATCCACAGCGTAAACCCTACCACTCATTTTCCAGCCCTCTGAAAATTTGCTTAATGGATATGTTTCCATATAAGAAAGCCGAGTTTTTCGCAAGGCTCCTCTGATGATGTTCACCTTGCAAAAAGCACGGAAATACGCCACTCTTTGGTTCTTATTTATCTTTTCTTGACAACAACACCACAGTCTCAACATGATGCGAAGTAGGGAACATATCCACACCTTGTACTGAAATGATTGAATAATCATTCTTCAATAGATTTAAATCCCTAGCTAATGTAGCAGGGTCACAAGATATGTATGCTACTTTTTCAGGGCCGTTTTTTATCAAGGCTTTAATGAACTCTGGCGTTGTTCCTTTTCTTGGAGGATCTAAGACTATACAATCGAAATGCTCATCAGTTCTTTGAAGATATTCAGTTGCATCATCTAAGTGAAAGTTAATGTTATTTATATGGTTGTTTTTAGCATTTGTCAAAGCATCTTCATAAGAGCTGCTCTCTATTTCTACACCGACAACTCTCTTAGCTTTGTCAGCCATACAAATTCCAATTGTACCAGTTCCGCAATATGCATCTAATATAGTTTCTGTTCCGTTTAGATTAAGGCCTTCGATTGCTTTTCCATAAAGTTGATCTAAAAGAGATGGATTCGTTTGATAGAAGGATTTGGCTGATATGATAAATGTCTTTCCGAGAATTGAATCTTTTATATGGCCATCGCCATATACGACTTTATCGAGCATTCCTAGAATGACATTTGTTCTTCTCTTGTTTAAATTCAGTGTTATCGATTTAACTTCAGGACATATATTTATCAAATCTTTTACTATGTTATCGAGATTTGGAACTTCAAAACTTGTGACGACTAATGTGACTAAAGCTTCTTGGTAGTTGTAGGAAGTTCTGATCAATATATGACGTAATAGTCCTACTTGTGAATCCTCATCATAAGCCTGAATATTATATTTGTTCAATATGGTTAAAAGGTTGGTCAAAACTATATCGGATAATTTGCTTTCGATTGGACAATGCTCCATTTCTACTAGCTTATGGGTGTTGATTCTATAATATCCACTGACTATTTTTTTCTCTTTGGCAGAATACTTTACAGGTCTTTGTATTTTGTTTCTAAATCCATCTTTTAAAGGACAAGGAATTGTTGGCTTTACTTCGATATCGAGATGGGTGAACTTCTTTATAAGATTTCTTATGTTTTCTTGTTTATAGATAAGCCTTTTTTCGTATCTTAAATGACCTAGATCTGATATTCCTGTCTCTGTCAATTCAAAAGGACATTTGACTCTATCAGGGCTTTTTTTAGTGACTTTGATCGTGTCACCAAAAGCAACTTTTCCTTTGACAGCTCTAAGCTGTACTTCACCTTCCTCACCAGGAAGGAGTCCTCTAGCGAAAAGAATGTTATCTTTATCCTTGCATACACCTTGCCCTAAATCATCTAATCCTGTACATTTGGCACTAACAATAGGAAGGTTTTTATATATAGTTTTTTCACTCATTTTAAATAGTCCTTTTAGTTTTTATCATCCATAGAGTCACTCAGCTTATCGAAGGCTTCACCATCATCCACACTCTTGTTTTCAGCTCTTGTTCTCGAATGTGGATCCTTGACACTACCTTCGTCGTTTAAGACATCTATTCCATATAGATTCTTAAATCTTTGGCATTGATCATCACACATCTCTTTGGCATAAGAGATTAGTTGAATAACTAATCCCTTTGTGTTTGGATTGGCCGAGAATACTTCGTCCATATATGACATGAAGATTCCCGTGACTCTCAGCACTAACTGATATAATGCGACAGTTGATAAGTCAAAGAAGAATTGATCGTTTGAATAGAAGAAAACAGGTGAGGAATGTGTGACTTCACTGGCTGTTTCGTACCATTCGGAATATTTTGAAAGTCCGGCTAAGAATTCTATTCCATCCCTGAAGTTCAATTTAAAATCATGTAATTGATTGTGATCCCATGACATCAATTCAGCACGATATTTTTCAAATAAAGGATAGTCCTCAGATTCGATAGATGGGCCTCTAATGATTTTAAAGGATCCTTCTTTTCCATTTGAATCACGAATAGAAACAGCGTATTTTTCAAATAGCTTTCCTTTCTCTTCCAGTGTTTTGTATTCTGGGGTTTGATAAAGCCATCCGTATTCGATGAACTTCTTCATATCTTTACTCTTCAATCCGTGAGACTTTAAATCAGCTTTTAAAGCTATGAATATTTCGTCTGTTCTCTCTTTGGATTGTATAGATCCTCTAAAGGCGTTATCGTAGATGATATGTTGGACATATTCATCTTGAATAGGTTTTCCATCTTTAACTAGGATTGCAAGGATGCATTCTGCTTCATGCAATGTTCTCCACGATACATATGCATCACTAGCTAAACCTTGCGATAACATTTTTAAAGTTCCATTTGATTTTGAGAAAATCCTTCCGAACAAATCGTTGATTAAAGTCTTCTGAGGATTGTTTTGTATGAAAGGAAAATTGAGATTTATAAGCTCAGTAATCAAGGCTTTTAAAGCAGTGTTGACTGGTGAATAAGGACTCAAAGAAGATATTTTAAGTTGACCTTTTCTAACTCCTCTTACCAATAGTAAGAATTTAACAGCAACTTTATTTGATAGTGAAACGATCAAAGAATGGTCTTTTACTATTTCTTTTTTGTTCTTGTTATCTCTTACTGCAAACCACCATTCACCATACGAATAGTTTATTAAATCGAAGACCAATGAGTATAAGGAAGAATTCTTTGGGAGATTACCTGTCTGTTTTAAGATATCTAGTGTGTTCTTTAAAACAGCTAATGTTCCATCCCTATCAGCTTCCGGAATTCTTTCGTTGAAGTACTCTTCAAAGATCTGAGTTGGATAAGATCCTAAATTGTCTTTAACTAATTGATTTATGTTTGTTTCCATAGCTTCTTTCTCCTAACTTAATAAACTTAACATGGCTTTGTAGGCTTCGATTATACACAATCCAATATTATAACCGCCACATGGTAATGGTATATCTAGCATTTCACCTAAAGTATAGATATTTTTATGCTTAATTAGATTCATGTTTTTTGTATTGATTTCAGAAAAATCGATACCGCCTTTGGATACTTGTGAGAACTTAAAAGGATATAAACCTTGGATTTGGAATGATAGATCACTAGCTTCATTATTCAAAGTCTTACTATCTTCTTTAGATTTTTTAACTATATATTCACTCAATTGTTTTGGATATGCATAATAGATATTATTCATATCTACTTCTATCTTAGAATTGGAATGTTTAGTTAAATCCAAATGAATAGAATATGAATTCAATTCATTTGGATTTAATCTAATCGATGCATTGAAGATACATATTCCAGATAATCCATCAGGTTTGAATAATATCTCGCCTTCTTCTTTATAAATCAAATCATCCTTTTTATAAAGAGACATGATGCATTTAGCTCTTATTCCATCTAAGGCTTTAAGTCCTTTTTCTTTTACTTTTATAGGACAAATAGCGGGGGTATATTCGATATGTTTTAAATTTAAGGATTTCAAAATAGACCAATCAAAAGGTGGATATGCTAATGAATTACCACCGAATGAAAGACATACTTTATCGAATGAGTATTTCTTTATGTCATTATTTTCATCGATAGTTTTAAAAGAAATAGATTCATCTTTGTTTTCAAATACATCAATTACTTTCTCATGAATTATTTGTACCTTGTACTGTTGGATTTTATCCATCATAGAATCATATAAAGCAGATGATTTGTTCGCAAAAGGATATATGAGATTCCCTTGATTGAAATAAGGACAATTTGTTATTTTGATGAACTCATTAAAAGCATCTAATCCTATCGATCCTTCCACGATACTTTTTGCTTTGTGAAAGATTGGGTCTTCCAAGTTCGATGGGTTGAAATAGTCTGTATTGAAGAAGTTTGATCGTCCGTTTCCAGATATAAGAATTCTAGAAGCCACTTTTTTTGAGCCATCAAAAATCGAGACTTCAAAACTAGGATCTCTATTTTTTATGAATAGAGCTAAAGAGACTCCGGCTACTCCACCACCTAAGATGGCAATTCTATGTTTAGAATACTTTAACACGGGAATTGTCCACTTCTTTATCTATAGTTTTTTCGCCATGTCCTATAGCTATAGATTCTAATACTTCGTATTTGCTATCTAATCCAAGCTTCTCTTGGAACTTAGAAAAGTCTTTATTTTCTGCTAAATCTTTAGCAGCATGAATCCAACAAGATTGAAGTCCTAAGTTTGTAGCTTTGAGCAACATGTTTTCCATAGCAGCACCAACATCCAAAAGATATAAGGATTCGATTTCTTTGTTTCTAAATACAAGGATTATGTGCTTTGCACCATAATATCTATCCATTCCAAATTTATTCTTTGCAATCGACAAATATTCTTTCGCATATTCGTTCGTCAATCCAACAAACATCAATTCTTTTCTACCCATTCCGCTTGGAGCTAATGTACCAGCTTCTACTATTTGTTGCATGTCCTCCTTGGATACACCTTCTTCAGTGTATTCTCTAGTAGATCTTCTAGCTTTGAGAACATCATCGAAACTATCAATCATATCTATTCCTTCTTTCATCTTATATATTTTACCTTATTTTTTTGAACAAAAAGACCCGCATTGTTTTGAAATGCGGGTATATGACATGGAAACTCGAATTACTTTTTGAGTTTGAGATCCTTGATAAGGGCTTGATATCCCTCATAGTCGGTTCTCTTGAGATAGGTGAGAAGCTTGGTACGCTTTGCGACGTGAATTGTCAAAGAACGCTTTGCACAATAGTCGTGAGTGTTGGCCAAAAGGTGAGCAGTGAGATCTGCAATCTCCTTGGTCAAAAGAGCAATTTGGACTTTGGTGTTACCAGTGTCCTTCTCGTCTTTTCCGAACTTCTTGGTAAGTTCGACGATTTCTTCTTTTGCTAATGCCATAATAGTTTTCCTCCTTGGAATTTTAGCTCGACCATGCCCATGAGAAAAACCGAGGAATGATTATCTCTCGGACAGGTTGCAATGGAGTATTTTACTCCAATATTTTTTAAATAACAAGTTAAATGATATTTTTGATTTGATCTCTGATCCTTCACCAGATAAAATACTGTTTTGTAAGAGGTGAGTCAGCAATGAAAAACATTCATGTATCGGCAGCTATAATAATGAAAGATAATAAAATCTTTGTGACGCAAAGGGGATATGGGGAATTTAAAGATTGGTGGGAATTTCCAGGCGGAAAAATAGAAGAAGGTGAAACTCCTGAAGAATGTTTAAAAAGAGAGATTAAAGAAGAATTGAAAGCAGATATAAACATAGATAAATATTTATGTACTGTAGAATACGATTATCCGAATTTTCATTTGAAGATGGAGTGTTTTATCTGTTCTTTGATAGATGGCCACTTAGAATTAGTTGAGGCTGAAGATGCTAAATTCATAACCAAAGATCAACTAGATAATATCGATTTTTTACCAGCTGATTTACTCGTTGTAAAAGAATTGAAGAAATCCATTTAAAAGATTTCTTCCAATCTGTATTTAAAGATTTGATGATACATAAAATCTTCAGTTCAGTTGTTTCTTATTAAATCACGAAGTATCTATAAAGATATTCTGGAATAGGATTATCCATTCTCAATTCAAACTTGACCACGTTTGTTTTCTTTCCTGATTCAGTAGTGTTTATCGAATTGAAATAATTTTGTATTTTTGTGTTTCCTAGATAGTAGAAAGAACGTTTATTTAAACCATCTTTGTTATCTGGACTTTCTCTCTGTACGAACAACATTATTTGGCCGTTGTTCTTAGCTACGCTCAACAAGTCTTTTATTTCTTGTGATTCAGTCGTTCTATCATGCCTTGAATCCCAACAAAAGATATTTCTATTTTTGAAGTAATCGGAGTAATTGATTTGTGATTCCTTATCCAAATGTTTGTTGTAGGTTACAAATACAGGGACAATATTTAGATCTTTGAAGATTCTATATCCATATATCGTGCTTTCTTGGTTCTTAGTTAGATTGATTAGACGAGAAACATCTTTTCTAGAATATCTTTCATATAGAACAAAATTATTATTTCCAGTGACATTAGAGAAATATTTCTTGTTTGAATAGATTGAATAATCAATTATTTCATTTATAAACCTATTGAAAGTTTTATTTGAAAGATGTTGTTTGAATTTATCAGATAATTGAATCTTGTCATTTTTTATTGCAATAATCGAATAAGCTAAAGATCCCTTAGCTGATAAAAATGATGTATCTAGTACTGATATAACTGACTTTCTAGTTTTTTCATCATATATTTGATTTACAGGTAATTGCTTTATGAATTCTTCTTCATTTCCACCTTCAATCAAAGTTTTGAGAAGAAGACCTTCATGAATTCTTAATCCGTTACCAAAGCTATTAGATAGATATTTAATCTCATCCCTATCTTCTTGGCTTAATATATCAAATGATCCTATTTCTTCTTTCGACAAGAAATCATAGTAAGTTTGTTTGAATAAATCTAAGAAAACTCTGCCTGTCAAATCTCCATTTTCATCATATTCAATTAAAGTTGGAATGCGGCCTAACTTGTTTTTAATAGCTATATATTGCTCTTTAATTCTTCTACTATCAGAATCTCTCGCCTTATCGCTTATTTCGACTATTGTCTTCATTGTTATAGGGTCGAAGTCTATAATGCTTCCACCTGGAAGCATTATGTTTGTCGTTTTAGATGCGTCTCGACCACCACCATTAGACTGATATTCTTCTCCATTATTCTTTGAAGAGAACGAATCTGTAATCATGAAATCATTCTTATAATTTCCAATGAAGTCGATTACAGTCAAATAATCCTTGCCTTCAAATTTTCTTAGACCTCTACCCAATTGCTGGAGAAATATAATTGTAGATTGTGTAGGTCTTAAAAGAATGATTTGATTCACTGAAGGAATATCGACTCCTTCGTTGAAGATGTCGACTGTTAAAATCATATCTAAATATGGATTATTAGTATTGTCTTCTTCCAATAGTTTTATATACTTTTCCCTATCTTCATTTGAACTGCTTCCTGATAGGAAAATCGTTTTGAGCCCACGATTATTCAGCTTCTTTGATAATTCTATTCCTTCCTCAATCTTTGATACAAACATCAAAGTTTTGATTCTACTTCCAGATGATCCGTAATATTTTCTATTGTTGATTATATTGTCTATTCTATCATCGCATGTCTGCTGATCGAATGTTGCATCATCGCTCAATTGTTTCCCATTTATAAGGATATCTGATATTCCAAAATAATAAAAAGGAACTAACATTTTTGATTCCAAAGCATTGTATAGTCTTATCTCATATAAGATATTATGATTGAAGAAATTATAAATATCGTATCCATCAGTTCTATCTGGTGTTGCAGACATTCCTAGAAGAAATTTCGGCTTAAAGTAGTTTAAAATTTTTTTATACATTCCTTCTTTTCCGATTCGATGACATTCATCGACTATAATTAAATCGAATTCATCTCTTGTGAATTCTTTCAAATGAAGATTCATCGTATTGACTGTAGAGAAAATATAATCCTTGTCTTTTATATCGTGATGACCATTAGAGAATAAATCTGCTTTGATATCTTGACCAAGAACATTTCTATATGTTTCTATAGCTTGTTTTAAGATCGTTTCCCTATTGGTTATAAACAACATTTTCTTTAAATCAATTTTATCTTTTATGGATTTAACACCGAATGCTGATGCATATGTTTTACCAGTTCCTGTCGCAGAAATCAAAAGACCTCTTTTATCACCTTTATCTATGGATTCATTAAGTTTGGTACAGAATGCTAATTGCATCGAATTAGGCTTGAATTCTTTCTTGATTTCTTTTGAATTCGATAATCTTATTTCTTTGAAAGATTCATATTCTTCTTCATATTTGTCGATTATTGCCTTTATGCTCAATGAATGATCATTGCTCCAAAGTGTTTCGAATCTATTCAAAATCTCTTTTGCTATTTTTCCATCTTTCTTTGTGACTATAAGGCTATTCCATTCTTCGTTAGATGTTAATGCTGATCCTGTTAGGTTCGATGATCCGATTATTATTTTGTATGTGTCTTTGAATTTGAAAATATATCCTTTTGTATGGAATCCTGATGGTTCATCTTTTGTATATTTGTCATCAATCCATAATAGTTTTACATCTACATTTGGCATTTCATCCAATTCTTTTAAGGCTTTAGGCTCTGTGAAATCCAAGTAATTACTAGTTAATATCCGGCCTTTCACATTTTTGTTTTGACATTCTTTTAAAGCTATTTTTAATGGACTTATTCCTGAATCGCTGATAAAAGCTACAGAGAACATGAATTCATCGCAAGTCTTAAGATTTTCAGCTAATACTTTAATGACTTGTTTTCTATCTAGTTTATTGGTTGAGTTATAAATGAATTCAGGTGAAAAATCAGAATCGATATCATTATTATCTTTTATATATGCGTTTATCAATGAGGAAACGAATAATTCATCAGTTTGTTCCATAAATATACCTTCTGATCTTATTTTATTGACTATATGTAAAATGACCAGATCTCGAAGCTATATTTTTGATCCTAGAGTACGGTTTTTAATAAAAATCCGCTCGATTTTAATTCGAGCGGATAATGATCAAGTCAATTCTTCCATTGCCAGAGGCTGGAGTATATTTATCAACTTATCCATTACTTCAGCTTTTGTATTCATACCTTTTATCTTCAAAGTCAGGACTACTTTTGTGCATCTAATGTTTTCGTGCATAGCAGAACCGATATCTATATCTTTGACGATGACATTCATTTCGTCCATGGCTGCTACAGCCTTTGACAAAGTCATTTCACCTTTAGTAACAAGATAGGCTAATCTATATGACTTTTTACCTGGATTTTTATCTTCCAATAGTTTTAGAACAATTAAAACTATTAAAGCAATTAAAGCTCCTATCATCGCTACAGAAATATAGCCGACTCCACAGCACATTCCTATTGCAGCCACCACCCAAAGGGTAGCAGCTGTAGTCAATCCTTTGACGTTGATTCCGTTTTGGATTATCGTTCCCGCACCTATAAAACCGATACCTGTAACTACTTGAGCAGCTACTCTTCCAGGATCTCCACTTCCAAAAGCATACTTTGAAACAATAGTGAATAAAGTAGATCCGACACCTACAAGCATATGAGTTCTTAAACCTGCTGAATATCCATGCTTTTCTCTTTCTAGTCCTATCAGTCCAGTAAGTATTGCACTCATAACAATTACTATTAATGAATATAAGGTTATGTCCCAACCATTATTCCACATCGTCGCTATATCTTGAATGTATTTATCCATACTAGGAGAAACCTCCTTTCTATGAGTAAATTATAGTGTAAGCACTTACACAGATTCAATATTTTAGTCAATAATTTTATTTGTTTTCAATTGATTTTACTTCTTTTTTCTTTAAAGAAGATATTACAAAGGACAATGCAAAAGATAAGGCTGCTGTTTCTATAAACAATATTGTAATCAACTCTACCACATAATTGCTGAATACATTTATCATAGTAATTGATGTTATAAATGCTGCTATACATAGAACTAAATTTATAGATTTGAATATGATTTCATACTTGTTGATAAAAGCCTCTACTATTTCAAATAAAGAAGGGATAGCAAAGAATACAACTTGGTACCAAATGCAATTGTATTTATTAGAATCCAGCGTTACATAAAGAATTAGGACGATAATAAGACTGACATTGTTAACTGCTAGAATTCTATTTCCTTTGTCTTTCAATGCATCGAAGAAATCTTTTCCTTTTTTAAGATAAAGCCCATATTCTATTCCGCCCCAAATCAGCAACACTAGGAATCCTATAAGGCATATTGCAATGTTAACAAAGTTAGTCGCGAAATGAAAAGAGTCAACTGTAACGTAGTAATTCTCGACAGTTACAGTTAATGTGGCTAACGAGAAACAAAAACTAATAAAGCATAGAGCTATTCCAATTATTATGAATTCATAATTGAATAAGGCTATTATGTTATTCTTTCTATCTTTATAATGCTTCAATTCTATTAAGCTTAAAACTAATCCTATTAAGGTTGTGAAAAGTATGCAAATTAAACCACCTGCTGTTGAATAAGCACAATAAATTATGATGAAAAAAAGCATGATTCCTAATCCTGTAATTCCTAAAGAAATAGATCTTAGGATAGGGAAGTTCAATGGTTTCTTTTCCTTGATTTGAATAGAAGTATTGACTGGCTCTTTGGCTTCTGTTTTATTTCTTTCACCATTTATGATTTCGTCTACGGTAACATCATAGAAATCAGATAAATCTTTTAAGCTTTGAAGAGAAGGATAACCTTCGCCACACTCCCATTTGGATACTGCCTTTACACTGACTTCTAATATATCGGCTAATTGCTGTTGAGTAATGTTCTTCTCTTTTCTCAGACTAACTAAGAAGTTTCCGGTTTTAATTTGATCCATGTTTTTATCTCCATTCGATAAGATTATAAGATTTCCACGAAAAATAGGGTATTCCATCT
>ULRP01074018.1_pt1 | contig 21486 bp, 22 predicted proteins | sample 1955521 | NCBI WGS metagenome assembly ULRP01 (sample SAMEA4835685, study PRJEB28245) | human gut metagenome | biome: gut microbiome; material: fecal sample | place: Denmark | collected 2008
CAGCCAGATAATATCAATGTCGCCTTAAGTTAGTGACATTGAGGAACCCCTCTACTTTTTTACTCAATCGACTAAATTACCAAATGGTTATACGCTTGCTAGGTTCGATATACATCTTGTCGGTAGGCTTGACATCGAAGGCCTCGTACCATTCAGCAAAGTTTCTAGGCTGAATGTTTGCACGGAGCTTATGAGGTGCGTGAACATCGATAGAAAGCAAGAGCTTCTCATATTCGGGACGCATTTTAGATCCCCAAATTCTACCAAATTGTTTGAAGAATGATTGATAATCTGGATGCTCTTCATGAGATTCGATTTCGAGTGCGCATCCGACGCCACCATTATCAGCGATGTTTTCAGATACGATCAACTTTCCATTGACCTTTCCACCTTCCATTTCAATTCCATCGAATTCTTCAATCATCTTTTGGGTCAATTCTTTGAACTTCTTGAAATCTTCTTCGGTCCACCAGTTGTTAAGGTTTCCTCTTTCATCGCATTGAGCACCATTGTTGTCGAATGCGTGAGAGATTTCATGGCCTATTACAGTTCCTATTCCACCTAAGTTTTGAGCCTTGGTTTGATTCAATGAATAGAAAGGAGCTTGGAGAATTGCTGCAGGGAATGTTATATCGTTGACATAAGGGTTGTAGCAGGCGTTGACCATATGTCCAGGCATAGGCCATTCATTTCTATCGACAGGTCTTTCGATGTCTTGAATGTTATAGGCGATTTTAGCTTTAGATATATCTTTAAGAATGTCGTATAAGGACTTAGAAGTATCTACAACAAACTTGTCGTAGATCTTTCCAGGCTTATCGGGATAACCCATCTTGATGACGATCTTAGATAACTTCAAGATTGCTCTTTCTCTTGTGGCTGGGGAAAGAATGGTGTTAGTGGCTAAGCGTTTCTTATAAGTTGCAATTACTTCCTTAACAATTGAAATTGTATCTTTCTTAGCTTTTCTTCCAAAATAAGTACGTCCGTAGTAGATTCCTACGGGTTCGGAGAAGATCTTATCTGAAGCTAAACGATATGCTGCTTTTTCTTTTGAAGAAGCCTTTTTTTGTCCGGACAATGCACGGCCATAGCTTCCACCGAGAATTCTCAATTCATCAGAAAGGTAGCTGGTGGCAGATAATAATGTATTTACATAAGCCCAATGCTTGAACAATTCAAATGTATTTTCGTTGAATAATCCTTCAAATTCATCGAAGAAACGAGGATCGGCGACGATGACTGTTTGAGGATTGAATCCAAAGACACCAAATAAGAACTTTTTAAATGCAAATGCTCCGGTCTTCTTGGCGACGACAGTTGCGAGCATGGGATTGTACATTGCAGGATAGTCGGCCCATTCCTCTTGGCTCTTTACTCTAGCAGCAATTAATTTATCGTAAGCCAAAGTATCATCTAAGAACTTAGCTTGATCTTCTTCTGATAAATTTGTCTTTGCTAAAATTTGTTTGACCATAGTAGACCACATGCCGATGAGCTGAGGACCTTGTGGGTTGTCATCGGCATAGTAGGTTGTGTCGGGCAAAATTGTAGAAGGACCAATGATCAAGATGGAGTGCTTCTTAGTGTTCTTCATATCGGCTTCGACACCCATGTTGAAAGGAAGTAATATGTCATCCTTGAATAACTCAGCGGAATGCTCATTTAAGTCGTTTATATCTTTCAAAGCTAATATTTTATCGAGATCTTTTTGAACTGGCTCTAATCCTTCTTTATCTCTTCTATCAAAGTCTAATGCGACTTTGTACAAATCGATAGCAGAACGAATGTAATGGTTAGGAATCTTCTTAGTTCCGTTAGCCATCTCTTTAAAATCATTCATCAAGGTCTTTTCGACACCGATGTCGAGGTCAGCAAATCCACCTACTGATGTGCGATCAGCAGGAATTTCAGCTTTGGCAATCCATTCGCCGTTAACAGCTTCATACAAGTCATCTTGAATTCTAACTTTCTCTTCCTCCATAATCTTTGCTCCTTTTCTTTCAGCTTTTCTCAGCGTATTAATAACATTTTAAAGCAATATTAAAAATGTTTATTTGGTTTTAGCGTATTAACAATGAATAATGCAATTATAATTGTAAAGATAAAATAAAGATTTTATGGAACCTATAGAAAAAGAACCTGCCATTAATTATTTTCCTGGTCATATGAACAAAGCTTTGTATCAAATTAAGGATACAGTTCATAATGCAGATGCAGCTATTTTAATCTTGGATAGCAGAGCTCCTTTAGCATCTTTTCCATATGGACTAGAAAAAATAATCGGTGATAAGCCCAAAGTCATACTATTGAGCAAAAGAGATCTAGCAGATCCGATTAAAACTAAAGAATTTATTGAATATTTCAATAATAAAGGCTATTTAGCATTTGATGCCAATTTGAAGAACCCCAAGGAAGCTAGTAGGGTAAAAAATGAATTGGGTAGAATTAGAACTTCAAGAGATAATAAATTTATCAAACTCAATCTTCCACTTCCCCCAGTTAAGTGTTTGGTTTTAGGAATTCCAAATGTCGGAAAGAGCACAACAATCAATGTTTTAGGTGGAAAGAATAGAGCAGCAACTGAGAATGTCCCTGGTAAGACTAGGAAGACAACTATGTTTAGGGCAACACCAAGGATTTGGCTCTATGATACTCCGGGAATTCTAGAGCCGAATGTTCACGATAGGGACAGTATGATAAAACTAGCCTTGTTAGGCTCTGTGAAAGACGATATTTTGCCTCATGATTATTTGGCTAAAAAATTATTGGAGATGCTCTCAAAGCTTTATCCTGATGCATTTGAAAAACGTTATGGAATACCTCAATCACTTAATTCCACACAAGCTTTGATAGATTTAGCTGACAAAAGAGGATTTATTCTATCTAAGGATAGACCTGATATAGATAGAGCGCTTCATTGCTTGCTTCAGGAATTTAAGGACGGGAAGCTAGGGGGAATCACTTTAGATGAACAAGGATAGACATTCTTTAGAGCAATTTGATGAAGATATAAGAATTAAAAACAATGTGGTTAATATAGCTGGATTTGACGAAGCTGGAAGAGGTCCACTTTGTGGACCTGTAGCATGTGGTGGATGTGTCCTACCCAGAGATTATTATTTTCCTTTTATAGATGATTCAAAAAAACTTACTCCCAAAGAAAGGGAAAAAGCGTTTGAAGAGATAAAAAGAGTAGCTTTGGCATATAGCGTTCAACTTATAAGTCCAGAAAAAATAGATGAGATTAATATTTTGGAAGCTTCTAGATTAGGAATGGAATTATGTCTAGAAGATATAAAAAAACAATTGAATGTCGATTATATAGTTACAGACTATATGAAACTTCATACTGATATTCCAGTTTTAGCTATTCCTAAAGGAGATGCTACTTCTCAATGTGTTGCAGCTGCTTCAATCTTGGCTAAAGTAACTAGAGATCATTATATGGAAGAATTGGATAAACAATATCCAGAATATCTTTTTAAGAAACATAAAGGTTATCCTACCAAAGCTCATATGGAAGTGCTGATGTCTAACGGTGTTATAAAAGGACTCTATAGAGAAAGTTATAAACCAGTTCAATTAGCTTTGGAAAAGAAAGGCTATCATCAATAAATTTAGAATTCACTTATGAAAACGACAATCTCCTTCTCATTTCTTATGAGAGGAGATTTTTAATGCGTAATGAATTTTTGTTAGCTTTATCGATGAGAGAAAAAGGAGATTGGTCTGGAATATTGAAAGAGATGAAAGATAAAAAAGAGGTTAATCCTGAAGAAATATATAGATGCTATAGTAAGGTTAAAGGAGATTTAATACTGTTCAAGGATCAAGACTATCCCGACAAATGGAATCATATTGTTAATCCACCTCTTTGTGTATATACACATGGAAATAAGAAATTATTATCAAGTCCAAAGATTTTAGCAGTGATAGGGTCTAGAAAAGTAAGTCAATATGGAGATTATATCTGCAAAAAACTCATAAATGAATTGTTGGATATAATGCCTGATATCGTCATAGTATCAGGCTGTGCTATGGGAATAGATAGTATTGCGATGAGACAAGCGATAAATAAAGGTGGAAAAGTCATTGGTGTATCAGGTGCTGGAATTGAATCAGTTTATCCTTTGTCATCAAAAGATATCTATGACTATTGTAAAACGAATAATGGATTACTTTTGAGCGAATACCCTTGCTTAGAACCTCCAGAGAGCAAACATTTTCCGATGCGTAATAGATTGATTAGTGGGATATGTGATGCGATATTAGTCATAGAAGGTGATGAAAGAAGTGGAACTTCTATTTCTGTCGGTTATGGAATAGATCAAGGAAAAACGATAATGGCTGTCCCTAGAGATATAAGAGCAGAAAAACAATTGACTAATAAGTTGATAAGAGATGGAGCAAATCCTGTCCTTTGTGGACAAGATATAGCAGATTTGTTGGTAAATGAAATTTAATAAAAATTTCTAATACCTTATAGGTATTAAGGATGATATATGAAAAATTACCTCTTGACTAAAGGGGCTTATATTTAAATAATAGGTAGGCTTTTTAGGGGGATAACTTATGAAACTAGTAATTGTTGAGTCTCCAACAAAATCAAAAACTATAGGTAAATTTTTAGGACCTGATTACAAAGTTAAGGCTTGTGTCGGTCATATTTCAGACCTTGCCACCACCGGTCCTGGTGGTTTAGGAGTAGACGTAAAGAATGATTTCAAGCCAACTTATGTAGTTCAACCAGACAAGGTAGAAGTAGTCAAAGAATTGAAAAAAGCTATTAGCAAGTCAGATGAAGTCATATTGGCAACCGACCCTGACCGCGAAGGAGAAGCTATAGCTTGGCATTTAGCAAATGAATTCAAACTTCCTGTGGAATCCACACCTCGTTGGCAGTTCCACGAAATCACAAAAAACGCTATAAAATTAGCTAGCCAAAATCCTGGATTGATAAATATGAGCTTGGTCGAATCACAAGAGACAAGACGTATTATTGATAGAATCATGGGATTTCGTCTTTCCTATCTTCTTCATAAGAAGATTAAATCTCGTTCAGCTGGAAGAGTTCAATCTGTAACCCTTAGATTTATCGTCGATAGAGAGAACGAAATTAGAAACTTCAAACCGGAAGAGTACTGGGAGATTGCAGGTTCTTTTGGACCTAAGAACTTAGAAGCCAATTTGAGTTCTTATCAAGACAAGCCTGTCAAGATTACAAATCAAGAGCAAGCCGATGCTATAGAAGCTGCTTTACCTAAAGACTTCATCATTAATTCTATTGTAGAATCTTCTAGAAGTAGAGAGCCTAAGCCTGCATTCACAACCTCAACTATGCAACAAGAGTCGTTTAACCAATTCCGCTATTCTACAAAGAAGACTCAATTGATTGCTCAACATCTTTACGAAGGTAAGGAAATCGAAGGAAATGCTGTGGGTTTAATCACTTATATGCGTACTGATGCCAATCGTTTGGCACCTGAATTCATAGCTGCAGGCGAAGGATTCATCAAAGAAAAATATGGTGCTTCATTTGTCGGGCATGCTCATGTAACATCAAAGAAATCCGAAATGGTTCAAGATGCTCATGAAGCCATTCGTCCTACTGATGTAAATATGACACCTGAGAGAGTTAAACCATATTTATCTAAGGATGAATATAATGTTTATTCTTTGATTTATAACAGAGCGATAGCTTCTTTAATGGCTCCAAGAATTGAAAATCTAGTCACTTTGAAATTGAATGGAAACGGATATATTTTCTCGACGGATTCAGTTACTACACAGTTTGAAGGTTATTCAAAGGTTTATGGACAATATGAGAGTAAGACTGCTAAAGCCATAGATTTCTCTAGTTTGAAGGAAGGAGATACTATAGCTTGTAATAAGATTTCTAAGACTCAACACTTTACCAAGGCTCCTGCTAGATACACCGAAGCTAAAATTGTTAAATTGATGGAAGAGAAAGGAATTGGAAGACCTTCAACTTATTCTTCTACGATTTCAACCTTGGAAGAAAGAGGATATGTCACAGTTGAAAAAGGTGTTCTTTCTCCTACTGAGCAAGGAGAGTTGACAGTCAAGAAGCTTGAAGATTTCTTCCCTCAATTTATGGATGCTAAATATACAGCTGAAATGGAAGACAAACTTGATGCTATCAGTGAAGGAAATTCATCTAGACATGATTTGTTGACTTCATTCTACTCTGACTTCTCCACTTGTATGGATAAAGCTGAAAAAGATATGGAGAAGCTTCCAGATGTTAAGACAGGCGAGAAATGCCCTAACTGTGGAGCGGATTTAGTTATTAGAAAAGGAAGGTATGGCCAATTTGTCGCTTGCTCAAATTATCCTACATGTAAGTTTATTCAAAAGGAAAAACCTGAGATTGTCGAAGGAAAGATTTGCCCTAAATGTGGCTCTCCTTTGGTAAAACGTAAAGGTTATGGAGGAAAAGAATTCATTGGTTGTTCTTCATATCCCAAGTGTAAATATATAGAAGGCCAGGAAGAAAAAGCTAAAAAACAAGTTGTTATTCCTGAAGATGCACCCGAATGTCCTAAGTGTCACAAAGGTAAATTGATCTCTAAGCATGGAAGATTTGGTGAGTTTATAGCTTGCTCTAATTATCCAAGTTGTAGATATATTCAAAAGACAAAGAAAGCTAAAAAAGAAGAGGAATAAAAATAGATATGGCGATGAACATCGATAAATCATATGTTCGTGTCATCGGAGGAGGTTTGGCCGGAAGTGAGGCCAGCCTCCTTTTGGCACGTTTAGGAATAAAAGTAAAGCTCATCGATATGAAGCCTTCTAAATTGAGCAAGGCTCATCACGATAAAGATCACCTCGCTGAACTTGTTTGCTCGAATTCTTTAAAATCAGAAGATCCTCTTTCTGCCCCCGGAATACTTAAAGGTGAGATGGAAAGATTAGGCAGTGTTGTCATTGAAGCTAGCAAAATAGCAAAGGTTCCCTCTGGTCAAGATTTAGCAGTAGACAGAGATGTTTTTAGCAAGTATATAACTGATGCTATTAAGTCTAATAAGAATATAGAAATTATCGATGAAGATGTTCAATCTATTCCAGATGATGGAATATTAACAATAGTATGTACTGGGCCTTTGACTTCGGATGGATTATCAAATTTCTTAGCTGAAAAGATTGGAAAATCTATGCTTTCTTTCTTTGATGCTGCGGCTCCTTTAATATTTAAATCTTCCATCGATACTTCAAGGATGTTTGAAGGATCTAGATACGGAAAAGGTGAAGGAAAGTATTTGAATATTCCTATGAGCCAGGAGCAATATGAGAAATTCAATAATGAATTGATCAATGCTCAAAGAGCTATATTGCATGATTTCGATCATTTTGAAGGTTGTTTGCCTTTGGAAGTGATGGCTAAAAGAGGACCTATGACTCTTAGATATGGTCCTTTAAAAACAGTTGGACTCAATTGTCCACCTGATACATATGCTGTAGTTCAGTTGAGACAAGATGATGTGGCAGGAAGCCTTTATAGTCCTGTTGGATTTCAAACAAATTTAACTTTCCCAGAGCAAAAGAGAGTCTTTGGCCTTATTCCTGGATTAGAAAATGCTAAATATGCTAGATTTGGTCTTATGCATAGAAATACATATGTCAATGCTCCTTCTTGTTTGGATAGAACACTTCGTTTGAAAAATGATCCTAATATTTATATAGCTGGGCAATTGAGTGGAGTAGAAGGGTACTGTGAAAGTGCAGCTATGGGTTTATTAGCTGCTTGTTATGTTTATCAAAGATTATTAAATGATAAAGTGGAATATATTCCTGTAAATACTTTGATGGGAAGCTTAGCTAATTATTTGGTTATGTCTTCACCAAATCATTTTGCACCGATGAATGCTACCTTTGGAATTATTGCAACGACACATAGCCGTAAAGATCATCAACTATTGAGAGATGAATCGTTAGGAAAATTAGATGAATGGGTAAAGAAAAATCTTCATATATAATAGAAGATGGTAATTCAAAAGAACTTTCTGAATTTCAAGATTATCTTTTGAATGTAAGAAGGTATTCATCCAATACAGTTAGCTCTTATTCTTTCGATATTTGTGATTTCACAAAATTTATTAGAGGCTTAGGTAAGATATTCAAAGATATTAAAGTCGACGATGTTAAATCTTGGATTTTAGATTTAACTGAAAGACAGATAGGAAAAAGATCTATAAAAAGAAAAATGTCTTCTTTGAAATCTTTCTATGCTTGGATGTATCTTCAAAAGAAAATAGATTCAGATCCATTTGAGTATGTTCATTCTCCTAAAGCAACTCATGCTTTACCTGATTTCTTTTCTGAAAAAGAAATAGATGCTTTATTAACTGCAAATGAAAAAAGAACTGATAAATTGAAAGATCGTGATCAAGCCTTGTTAATGTTAATGTTTGCTTCTGGTCTTAGGGCTAGTGAAGTTGTCAATCTGACATTCAATCAAGTTGACTTCGACAACAGGATAATGAAGGTGTCAGGAAAAGGAAACAAGGATAGACTAGTTCCTTTCACTAATTCAGCTAAGGAAGCAATGCTTAATTATATAAATGGTCTTAGAAAGGACTTGTTAAAAGAAGACACTAAATATATATTTTTGAACTCCCAAGGAAACAAGATGACTGTTAGAGGGCTGGAATATATATTGGATGAAATCGAAGCTAAAACAGGATTGTATGGAAAAATTCATCCCCATATGCTTCGACATTCTTTTGCTACTAAGATGTTAAATAGAGGTGCGGATTTAAGAACGATACAAGAATTATTGGGTCATTCTTCTATTGAAACTACATCCATTTATACTCATGTCGCTTATGAAAATATGAAGGAAACATACGAGAAAACTTTTCCTCGTGCTAAAAAAGAAGATAGCAATCCTGACTATGATGAAGAAAGCGATAAAAACCAGTTGAAATAAAAAAGCAATTATGATTAAATAGTTTATCGCTGGCCCAGTGGAGAAGCGGTTTAACTCGGTGCCCTCTCAAGGCATTATTCATGGGTTCGAATCCCGTTTGGGTCACCACTCGACTATAATTCGAACTCGTACGCAATCACGCCGTACGGGTTCGTTTTTCATTACTATTTAAACAAGCGTTTTAAGGACTGGTTTGTTCTTCATGAATTGCCCGGAAATCCCGTTAAACGCGGATATAATCAAAAAAATCCTCAGAAGAAGAAATAGTCTTCAATTGAGGATTTTCTTTTATGATTCACCCTAACTTAAAACACCAAAAAGTTCGAATCTCCCAAGTGGTGTTCTTCATTCATTGAACAGCGTGACTTCCAGGGGCTTCTTGCTTTTGGGCGAAAGGCAAAATAATGGGTTCTTTCTTCCTTCTTTGGTACGGATGCTGCTTTGCGTATTCTTTTATCTCTTCCCGTAAGCCTGGGTTTTGCTCCAACAATTTTGTAATCGTGCGCATGGCGTTTCTTCCACAGCTCTCAATCTGCTCTTGTGAAACTGGTCGAGCGTTCCATTCCGTTCTTTTTTCCGGAATATATCTGTCAAGTTCCTTTTGATTTTTTGTCCTTATCAACAACCATTCCTCCTTTTTGATGAACTGGGTATCCCAGTTGCTCTTTCTGCTTTTGCGTCGCGGATGACGCAAAATCCTTATCCTGTTGAAAATGACTTGCCTCTGACGTGCCTATTCTTTCTCTGGTTCTATCGGTTTTCCGTCTTCATCAATGATGCCTTTCTCCATCAGGATTTCCTTTTCGGCATCTCTTTTCAGCTGTTCCATGTATTTCTCGTTTGCCCGTTCCTCTTCATCGGTGAGAGCTTTTATTTTGGAAGTCAGGAAACGTATCTTGAATAATTCCATCTTCCGTCTAAGGCGATCGTTCCGAATGCCTTCCAGTTCTTTCATGCTCTCGTTTCTGATAACGATGATTTTGGATATCACATCGTTTCCGATTCTTCTGTACACGTCCTTGAGGATTCTGTCCGATTTGTATTCCGATGTTTTTACGTTGTACTTCTTGGCGTATTGTTTTTCCTTCTCTCTCATCCTGGATAGGTGTTCCAGGAGTTCCTTGCCATTCGAGCTGTTGGCCAGAAGGGAGAACGAGATGGAATCGGCGTGCTTTTGGGTGGATTCTGGAAGGGATGCATAGGAATGTCTTCCCCTCATCGGTATCTCTTCCATCAGGGCTCTGGCTTCCTTCTGGAGGAATAGCGGGAACTTTGGGTCATCGAAAAAGACGGACATGTCCTTGATTTCCTCCAAAGCCTTCTTTCTTCTGAGCTTCGTCTCCTCTTTGTCGGAGAACAGATGCTTCTCCACATCAGATTTGAGGAGGCTGATGTACTCTGGTGAGATTCTTCCTTTCCGGTATCTGTACTCCTTTCTTGCCTGGTTATAGAAGGTCGGTTCCTTTTCAAAGAAGCTGATGTGCACGTGTCTGTTGTCGGTGTTCGTGTGAAGTCCCGCGTACCAGACGATGTTCTCTTTCGAGAAGTTCATTCTTCGGAACAGCTTAGGAAGGACGTCCTTCACGAGCGAGTAGGCCTGCTCATAGGAGCAGAGTCTGGCTTTCCCGAGATTGTCATCGAGTGAAATCACCAAATCCCAGATGTTACCTTTTGCCTCTCTCAGCTGTTGTCTCAGCTCTTTTCTTTGGGCTGAATCCAGGATGCCAACTGAATCGAACACGCCTGTCGACTTGTCCGGGTTGCCCATGTATTCCATGTAGTCTCTGTCAGCGCCTCTTCCGGCATCGATACCCTTGTCGATATAGGTCATATAATCGTTTGGGGAAGAGGAAGAATAGAAGCTCCGTTTCTTGGAATCCGGAGAGTAGTAACGGATTTTCGCTATCACGGGAACACTCATCGCTTCAGTCTTTCCGGGAGAGCGTCGTACTCCCCATTTTCTAGGGCCTTGCTTCCATAGAACAGCTTAGGCAAAGTGAAGCGGTAGATGTTCGCAAGAACCTTCTCATGGACGGACTGTTTCCTTCGGATGTCCTCCAGCTTTTCCTCCAATCTGCAGAGATTCGCATTGTTCTGAGACAACGTTTTCTTGACAGAGGCTATGTCTTCCATCGCCAAGAGCCTGCCTTGCACATCGTTCAGGCAACTCTCGATTCTTGAAACGGAATGCAGCAAGTCCGCTTCATCATTCCGTTGACCGTTGCTTTCATTTTTCGCCTTCAGCCCTAGCATTATCAGATCGTGGAAATAGGCCGACTTATTGCCGTTTCCGTTTTCTTCGAAATCGGCCTTCAGGGCATCGATTTCGTCCTTTTTCTGAAAATAGACCTGAGGTCTGAATAGATTATGCTCCTGCTTCAATTCGCTTTTCTCCTTTCTCGAACACATGGGTTCTCTTCGACGAGGTTCTCTCCATTCTGTGGGTTATCCCGTATCGTTTCTCGAGCATGGCCGAGAATCTCTGTATATCCGTTCCGATTCGATAGGCGTCTATCCTTTTTCCGGTGGATTCCTCAATCCTATCCGAAATTTCCGTGGCGGTGATTCTTACGGGAAGGTCAAGAGACAGAACTGCCTTCATCGTAAGGCTTTCGCTGAATTCTTTGGCCGTTTCTCTTTCGATCTCCTGGGCTTTGGTTTCCTCCATCTCCCAGATGTGCTTTTCCTTGTCCCAAAGGATGACGTATTCCTGCTCCTCCACGTCTCTCCCTACGACATCCAGATAAGCCTTGTCCTCGCTTCTGCCCTTCTTATAGAGGATGAGGGAGCCATCGGAAGCGCCCATGATTCCCGTTGTTCCGCTGATGGTGTTGAAGCGGTCGCTGTCGCCGGTCTTTCTGGTGTGATGGACCGCAAGCACTGCGATGCCCAAATCATCGGCAAGGCTTTTGAGCAGAGCCATCTCACGGTAATCGTATCCGTAGAGGGATTCCTTGTTGGACAGTCCGCCACGGATCATCTGGAGCGTGTCTATGATGGTAAGCTTCGCTCCCGTCGATTTGACCATTTCAGTAAGTTCATCCAGCAACCCATCAGATAGCGTGAAGGCGCGTGTCATGAAAGACAGCCCTTCCGGCATGGGACTGCCGTTCAATACGAGCATCGTGCGCTCATAGATTCTCCGTTCCGTATCTTCCAGGGCAAGGTAAAGGACGTTCGACTTACGGACCCGGAATCCCAAGAAATCCTTTCCGGACGATACAGAGACAGCCAACTGCAATGACATCCACGATTTTCCGATCTTCGATGCCCCACAAAGCAAAGCAAGACCTGTTGGGATGAGTCCATCCACAATCCACTCAATCGGAGCGGGTTCGTTTTCCTGCAGTTCCTTTCCCGTAAAGCATCGATGGAACGGCTGCGTTCTTTCTTCAATTTTCCCTTCTATAAAACTTTCCTCCTGTATATGACGGCCATTTTCCTCTTCCTTATATGCGACGACACGCCGTCATAGCCGTCACACCTGTCACTGACCGAATCAATTCATCTTGAACACGCTCCTTTCTGTGTCAGATTTTTCTACCTTCACTTAATACCTTCCAAAAACGAAGAAACTTAAGAAAAAATCTAGGTTTTGTGTTCTTTCACAGTTTTGCCTCCCTACTTGAAACCTTCCGGAAACGGACAAACTTGAGAAAATATTTATCCGTTGTGGCGGCCATGACGGCCATGACGGCCGTGTCTGGCAAATACATCCCTCACTTAAAACCTCACGAAACCATCGAATTGGGACAAAAAACTTTTGGATACCCAAACGCCCCCTCACAATAGACGCCGTAGAAAGACCAAAACTTAAGAAAAAAGTTTCAAAAAAGATATTGGCCCTCAATATAGACGCCTCGAAAACGGCAAAACTTGAGAAAAATTTTTCACATTTGATAAATCTCCCTTCACTATAGACGCCTTGGAAACGCCAAAAAGGGACGAAAAACTTTAAAAGTTATTCGCTAGTCTTTAAAAAATCATAAATGTGTTATAAAATAAGTGGGAAGAGGAAAACGAAATGAATTGGCCGAAAATTATCAAGGCGATTAGAGCCAAGATGTTTATCACACAGACAGAGCTTGCAGAGAAGATAGACGTGTCTTTTGCTTCCGTGAACCGCTGGGAACAAGGGTATCATGAGCCAACTATGAAGGCGAAACGAAAGCTGGCACAGATTTGCCGTGAAATCGGCATCGATATGGAGGCCTTGTAAATGCATCCTTTTGTCAAATGGGCAGGCGGAAAGACGCAGCTTTTGGATAGAATCCACGAGCTCATGCCGAAGGAATACAACCATTACTACGAGCCATTCATTGGAGGTGGGGCCCTTCTTTTCAGCGTGGTCCCAAAAAGCTTCACTATCAACGACTTCAATTCGGAACTCATCCAGGCTTACAGATGTTTCACAAATGATAACGATTTCAAAAAGCTGGTCGAACGGCTGAACTTCCATCAGGAGCATCATTCCGAGGAACACTATTACGAAGTCAGAGAAATGGATAAGAGCCCTGACTTCCTCGACCTTCCCATTTATGAACGTGCTGCGAGAATGATTTATTTGAACAAATCTTGTTTCAACGGCCTTTACAGAGTGAACAGCAAAGGCTTCTTCAACGTCCCTTCCGGAAAAAAGAAGAAGGTCGTCTGCTATGAGGAAGAGAACCTTGAGGAAATACGGAAGTTCTTCTCTTCTTCTAAGTTCGAAATACTGAACGGCGATTTTCATGATGCCGTGAAGGACGTCAAAAAAGGTGATTTCATTTACTTTGACCCTCCGTATGACACGTGGGAGGACAAGGATTCTTTCACATCGTATGCGAAGAACCCCTTTGGAAAAGCGGAGCAGAAAAGATTGGCGGATGTGTACAAGGGATTGTCCGACAAGGGGGCTTTCGCCATGCTCAGCAACCATAATACCGAGTACATCCGGGAACTTTACAAGGATTTCCACATCCATGTCGTTGAAGCGAAGAGAATGATTAATTCGAAGGCTTCGGGAAGAGGGAACGTGGAAGAGGTGATTATCACTAACTATGAAAACTAGGCCTTATTTCCATTTAGACGGATTTTCCTTGTACTTGGGAGACTGCAACAGCGTTCTGAAATCCCTGCCGGAGAAGTACGTCGACGTCATCTTCGCCGATCCGCCCTATTTCCTTTCCAGCGGCGGGGTTTCCTGCCATTCGGGGAAGCAGGTCTCCGTGGACAAAGGGGGCTGGGACAAGACGATGACTCCTCAGGAAAAGCTGGCATTCAACAGAAAATGGCTCAGATCTTGCAGAAGAGTTTTGAAAGACAACGGGAGCATCTGGATAAGCGGTACCTTCCATAACATCTACTCCGTAGGGGTGGCATTGGAATTGGAAGGTTATTCCATCATCAACAACATCACGTGGCAGAAGCCGAATCCCGCGCCGAACCTTGCCTGCAGATGCTTCACGAACTCGACCGAGACAATCATATGGGCGAGAAAAATAGATGGTAAGGGAAGAAAAGGAAAGCATTATTTCAACTATCCACTCATGAAGGAAATAAACGGCGGGAAGCAGATGAAGGACGTGTGGACCTTGAATCTACCGACTAAAGCCGAAAAGAAATTCGGAAAGCACCCGACTCAGAAGCCTCTGTCGGTATTGGAGAGAATATTGTTAGCTTCCACAAAAGAAGGCGACTTGATCCTCGATCCATTCAACGGAAGCGGAACAACCGGAATAGCCTGTCAATTCCTGAAACGTAATTACATCGGGATAGATAAAGAAAAAGAATATTTGGATTTAACAGTCAAAAGATTCCAAAAAACAAAGGAGGATTCGTTAAATGAAAAGAAACTTTGAAGCCTGGTTGCTGACCATGAAGGACAGCATTGCGACTTGGAACTACTATACCGACTTCCCGAAGGTTTATGAAAACGTTGAAAAGGTAAAAGTCGAGCTGAACATTCTCAATTCCCTGATTGCCTCCCCGAACATCGAGCAGGAATTCATCGCCCTCGTGAATAGATTTCCGGAGGTCATAAAGGTCATCCCTATCCTTCTCGCCAAAAGAGAAAAGGAAATCAAAGTCATTGATCCCAAGGAGACCTACATCTTCAACTTTGCGAAGATGAATTACTCCGTCGAGCAATACGCCCTCTTCATGAAAAATTCCGGATTATTCGACCTGATTCAAAAACACATCATTAACAACCTTGTGGACTATGTCCTCGGCGTTGAAGTTGGAATGGATACCAACGGAAGAAAGAACAGAACCGGCGATGCCATGGAGGATTTGGTCGAATCGTATCTGATTAAAGCAGGATTGAAGAAGGACAAGACCTATTTCAAAGAGCTAAATAAATCCGTGGTCGAACAAATGTACGGACTTGATCTTTCGGGAATCAGCAATCAGGACAAGACCGAGAAGAGATTCGATTTTGTTTTCACCGACCAGACGGGACACGTGTATGCCTGTGAATGCAATTTCTATAGCGGAGGTGGCTCCAAACTGAACGAAACCGCCAGAAGCTATAAAACATTGGCCTTGGAAGCCAAGAACATTCCAGGATTCACTTTTGTATGGTTCACGGATGGTATGGGCTGGAATAGTGCAAGACATAATCTGGAAGAAACCTTCGATGTGCTCGATACTCTTTACAACATCAAGGATATGGAAGATGGAATCATCGATAAGCTTATCGATGTCAAGCACATGATTAAAGAATTCGTCAACGATTAATCGACTTAATGCTGCAAAGGAAAATTTATATTCTATGGATAATCACATGGCTCACTCGGCCTTGCAGTTTGCAAGAGAAATGGAAGAAGAGGAAAAGCGCAAACAAGAAGAACTTAGAAAAGAAAACGAAAGAAAACGATTAGAGCTGAAGAAAATCGCTGCTCAAGAAGAAACAATTTGTTTGCTTAAACAGCAACTAGTCGAAGCAAATAAAGCGCAGGATGAAGCGAGACAAGAAGCGATGAAATCGAAAAAGCAGAGTTACATTTCATTCATAATCAGTGTAACCATAGCCGTTGCATCGCTCGCTGTGTCGATTATTGCCTTATTTAGATAAGACTTTATGAATTTGATTTTATGAAAGGAAGAAAAAGTTTTTGATGATAAGAACTGTTTTGTATCTTCGTTTTTCCTCTGATAATCAAAGAGAGGAATCCATCGAAGGCCAACGAAGAGAATGTATGGCCTATGCCAAACATACAGGGTTGGACGTGGTGGACGAATACGTAGATCGAGCTTTCTCTGCAAAGACGGATGATCGTCCAGATTTTCAGAGAATGATACGCGACTCTTATTCACACAAATTTGATGCCATTCTTGTTTGGAAGCTGGATAGATTCGCACGTTCTAAATTCGATTCAGTCAAATATAAAACTGTACTTAAACACAACAATGTTAAAGTCATTTCTGCCACGGAGGCTTTAGGCGAAGGCAAAGAATCTATCATTTTAACATCCGTGATAGAGGCCATGGATGAATATTACGTCCTAGATTTGAAGGAAAAAGTAACGCGTGGAATGACCGAAAATGCCCTTGAAGGGAAATTTAATGGTGGCCCCATTCCTTTCGGCTTCAAAAAAGCGGACGATTCAAGATTGATAATTAACGAAGACGAAGCTGCAATCGTAAGAATGATTTTCAGCACGTATCTCAATGAACTGCAATCCATCCCGAAACTAATACGCTATTTAAATGAGCGCGGAATAACACGTCGAGGGGCTTCTTGGAGCGATGCCGGAATGAGACGTTTCCTCAAGAATCCAATCTATATTGGCGAAATCCATTTTATGGATGTCGTAACAAAAGATAAATTCCCTGCAATTGTAGATAAAGATATCTTCAACAAGGTTCAGGAAAAGCTAAAAACGAATAGAAAAAAGTCGGCCAGTTTCAAAGCAGAGGATAAATACTTGTTATCGTATAAACTTTATTGCGGCGATTGCGGTGGTTTGATGGTTGGAGAATGCACTTTGAAGAAAAAGACTGGAAAGATTTATCGCTACTACAAGTGCCAACACACAAAGCGTGGCCACAGCTGCAAAATGCCATCAGTTCCAAAAGAGCCATTGGAAGAGGCTGTCCTAAAAGATATCAAGGAAACCATTAATGATTCCGACCTGATGGACCAAATCATTTACGAAGCTTATAAATCACAAGATAAAGAAACCCCTTTAATGAAATCGCTAAACAAGGATCTCAAAGAGACTCAAAAGAGACTCAATAATGTCCTCAACGCTTTTGAAAACGGCTTTGGCAATGATGAATTAAACACTCGTTTGAAGGAACTTTCAGCACGAAAGGACGAGCTGATAAAAGCAATTAACGAAGAGGCAATAGAAAACCCATATTTAGAGTTAGACGAAGTGGCAGCGCTGTTCGCACGTTTCCGTCAATTAGATATTGAGCAGATAATGGATAGGCAAGCTCTTGTCGATGCCTTTATAGACCGCATCATCTATTACGAAGATGGCAGCTACGACATTTGCTTCACAACAAAAGGGATTTCGAAAAAGCACCGAAAAATCAACAAAAATCCCGATTCCAACGGCGGTTCTAACAATTCAGGTACTGGTTCGAATATAGCGCCGAGCGGGTCACCATTCGATTTATTGCCGAACTTATACCTCGTAGGGAATTGCTTCGGGATGACAATCCATCCTGGCAAATCGATATTCGTAGGTCATAAGCGCGGTTAAAGCATAAAGTCTCAGGGAATTTCCTGAGATTTTTTTGTGCCCTCCGGTTTGGTTGTGGTATCATCTATTATAGTTGATATATCAACCAATATAGTGAGGAGAATAATATGGACATTACGAAGGTACAGATCACAAAGATTGCAAGAGAGGTCAATAAGCTTGCTGTAAAGACTTTAAAGAAGGACGGGATAGGAACATCGGAGTTCGATCTCATCCATGTTGTGAGAAAGCACAACGGAATAACACAAGCCGAGATATGCCAAATTCTAGGGACGGATAAAGCAGCCGTAGCCAGGGAAGTGACAAGCCTTATCAAGAGAGGATATCTGACCAAGAAGAAAAATCCTGCTGACGGAAGGTCATCCCTCGTCTATCCGACTGAAAAAGCGGAGGAACTGAAGATTTCTAAGAGGCATGTCGAGACTGCCTATTACGAATATCTTCTGGAAGCTTTGAATGATGAGGAGAAGGAAATTTTTTCCATGCTTCTTAACAAGCTCTATCTTCGTTCGAAGGAAGAGAGTAAGGCTGGATTTCCAAACATCACTAAGAGAATAGAAGAAGGCAATGCAGAATGAAGGAAAACGGAAAAAGACGCCTGTCACAGGCGATGGTCTTCCTCCTTCTCTTCGGAGTCGTGAGTCTTCTCTCCGACATGACCCATGAGGGAGCAAATAGCATCCAAGGTCCCTATCTCTCGATGATTGGGGCCTTGGATGCAACCATCGGGTTCATATCGGGGCTTGGAGAATTGTTAGGTTATTCTCTCCGATTCGTCTTCGGAAGAATCGCTGACAAGACTAAAAAGTATTGGACTTTAACCATAATCGGCTATCTTATAGATACGATAACCGTTCCACTTCTTGCCTTTGTAGGACCGCATTGCTGGATATGGGCGTGTGTTTTGCTTAGTATCCAAAGGATAGGTAAGGCGGTGAAAAAGCCTGCCAAGGACACAATCCTTTCTTTTGCCGCCACACAGGAGAAAGTGGGAAGGAGCTTCGGAATCCAGAAAATGCTCGACCAGATTGGCGCCTTCCTCGGTCCTCTCTTCCTTTACATAATCATGCTCTTCAGAACAGATGGAGATACATATAAAACTTATGCCTTCTGTTTCCTGTTTTTGTTGATTCCTGCCATCGCAACTATTGGCCTTCTTTTCTTCACCAAGCACAAGTTTCCGAATTCAGATAAGTTCTAACCGGAGCCCAAGAAGCATGAGAAATTCAAAATGAAGCCAAGCTTCATCCTTTACATTGTGGGAATCAGCCTCTTTGCCTTAGGTTTTACCGATTACTCCCTGGTTGGCATGCATATCGGAAAAGCCTTCGTCGACAAAGAAAACGCAATCATAACTTCGGCAACTTTGCCATTGGTCTACTCAGGGGCGATGATCATCGATGCTATCGCAGTCGTTCTATTTGGAAAGCTCTACGACAGATTCGGAGTCCTTTCTCTTGTGTTGGCGACTGTCTTCTCAAGCCTCTTCTCCATATTTGTCTTTGAATTCAACACCCTTCCGACTCTTTTCATCGGAGTCGCCTTATGGAGAATAGGGATGGGAGCCCAGGAATCCATTCTTAAGGCGGCCGTAACAAGCATGGTTCCTAAGGACAGCAGGGCGACTGGATACGGAGTGTTCGAGCTTTCCTTCGGCGTGTTCGCCTTCTTTGGAAGCTGGCTGATGGGAGTCCTGTATGATTGGGCTCCTCTGGCATTGGTCATCGTTTCAGAAAGCGCACAGGCTATATCAATACCTTGCTATGTTCTGTCGAATTGGAGAAAGAAAATAGAGTCGAAAAAAGCCATCGGAGATTGATGCGTTCCCCGTTCATTGGACAAGCTTAGTTCGATGAATGGAGGCGCTTCATTTTTCCTTGCACATTTTCATGTATTTTGATACTATATTTCGAACTAAAGAGGAACTCATACTTTGGTTGGTAGGTTAGGGGAAATAATAAAAGGAGGGTTTTATGCCCAAAAGTTTTGAGTATGTTCCTACTGGTGAATATCGTCCAGTTATGCAGAGATTTTGTTCTTGCATGAAGAAAGTAGCTGAAGCTATCAAAGAAATTGAGTTGGAAGATGGAAATGAACCCCAAATAAAATTCAGCTGGGGTTTCGTCGGTAGCGCCAATCGATATGGAGAAGTTTTTATAACCAGAGAAGTAGGCGGAAACAAAGACTTTGACTTAGATATCAATATCTATTTGGATAGAACACAAGAAGATATTGAGTGGTATCCTGAATATGTTAGAAATGTCTTTTATAGAGCTATTGATAAAGTTTTCTTTCCGATGGGATACAAGCATCCTGAAGATAGGACTTCAGTCATAAGGGTAAAGTTTTTGTATAAGAAGGATAAAGCCATCGAACATTCTTGTGATTTCGCAATTTTTCAACAAATTTCAGATAAAAATGGTAACTTGGTAGAGAAATACGCAAGAAAGAATGACAACGGAACTTATTGCTGGTCAATTCGTGGCGGTAAGAATGATGAGGCGGCCGAAAAGTTTGAATGGCTAAATGATAATGTTGGTGACAATGCTGGATTAGATGAAGAACCTGTTGATGATGACTATGAATCTACAGACGGTGAATATCCATATTATTATGCTGAAGGTTGCTCATTATTATCCGATTTAAGTAGTGAGTATCTAAAGCTTAAGAATAATAATGGCGATCCGGAAAAATGCTCGTTCCAGCTATTCAACGAAGCAATTAATAACATCTATAATCAGTGGAAGCAGTATATCGAAAAAGATTGCTAATGATAAAAGGCAACCGATTTTGAGTCGATTGCCTCTTTCTTTTTAGCTTATCTCCAAAGACTTCCAGGCCTTGATGTAGTCGTCTTTGAGGATCTGCACGATTTCCTCCCTTGTCTTTCCTTCCTTCTTAAGGACCGAAGCTTTGTCTAGGAAGCTTCTGCATTCCTTGTTGTTCATGACCTTAGTCACTCTTTTAAGCATGAGAGAGGTGACCAAGTCTCTTTGGGCAGGAGTGAAGGCGAAGTGGAGATTGGCATTAGCTTGTTCTGTTATGTTCGTTACCTCCTTTTAGTAGAACTCTGGTCCTTGATGCATCCTCCTTCTTTTCCTTTCGAGATAGAGGGCGTTTTCGATGCCCTTGTTCTTGTAGACCTTAATCTCGGTCTCATCCATGTAGCCATAGTAGCCTTCGGGCTTGTTTACACCGATTCCCTTGAAGTAATCGTCAATCGCTTCGGGAACTGGCTTCTTGCTCTCTTCCGGTGGAGTTACATTAATTGTTTTTGGCTTCATTTGAAAAGCCCTCCTATCAGCCGACTTAGCCAATAAGGGACTTTTCGTTGAAATAAGCACAGAAAAATGAAAAAGGGCAGACTCAAAAGTCCGCTAAAACGTCGTTAGGTGTGTTGCATAGAAGAAGTGATTCCTTTGCTTGCTTTCATATATGTCCTCTCTTGATCAAATCAACTAACTCTATTTTCTATGAGAGCGCTTACCTAAAATGAAAATTGTGAAAAACTAAGTAAAAAACAAAAACAAAACAATAGAAATGTAATCTCAAATTGAAAATCTAAAACTGCCTTTAGCTTATTTGGAAGCTCTTATATGATTAAATCTGCTGCTATTTTATTAAAAAATAATCAAATTTGCTATATTAATAGTTACTAATGTAAATGATAGTGACTCTAACATCTTGAGGTTTAAGAAATTTATGCAATACTAAGCTGCTAGATGCTATAATAAAAGTCGTTGGGTTAATAATGCTGATTCATTAAAATTGACCCAAAGAAAATATGATTAACTAAAACTTTCCCTGTTTTGTTGTACTATATGCCCAAGGTTT
>ULRP01090748.1_pt1 | contig 21450 bp, 18 predicted proteins | sample 1955521 | NCBI WGS metagenome assembly ULRP01 (sample SAMEA4835685, study PRJEB28245) | human gut metagenome | biome: gut microbiome; material: fecal sample | place: Denmark | collected 2008
GAACAAACCAAGGAAAGGCGGTGGTGCAATGAGTAATATCACAGAAAAGGACATAAAGCTTTTTTATGAAATGCTGGAACGTGACAAGAATTCCGCGCATTTCCTCTGGGACTGCGCAGCGGGGACTGTCGTTTCCGCCGGCTCCGGAATATTTGCAGACGTTTCGGGCGATCCGCTGGAGTATCTTCGCGAAAGCGGGCTGATCGACCCGCAGTCCCTGCCTTCCTTCAATATCTTTTCCTCGTGCATAGAGGAAGGGACGATCTCCGGGAGCGACAGAATGAGCCTCGCCGCAGATATTCGCATGAAGCTGTCAGCGGACGGAGAATTCCGGCTGTGCGGGTTCTACGCGCATTTTCTGAAGGACGACGGCGGCAGGATAATCGCCGTACACGGCACCATCAGACCTTACACGAGCCGCGAACTTTTTGACCGCCGCGTGCTGAGCGGCTTTTCGTCAGACCGCGACCCGCGTATTTTCAGCGACGAGGCTGCGGAGATGATAAAGCGCCACCCTAACGAGGAGATAGCGTTTATCCAGTTCGATGTTGAGCGGTTCAAGCTTATCAACGAAAAGTACGGCGTTGAAGCCGGCGACGAGCTTCTTGAGTTTCTGTACGGCACGCTGGGACTGATTTGCAGCGAGGAACAGCCATTCGCACGTCTGAACGCTGATGTTTTCATGGTGGTGACTACGTTCTCAAGCGACTCCGACCTGCTTGATTTTATTCACAGGATTGAAAGCATGCTGACCGGATTCCAGAACATGGAGTACAGGCTGATTTTCGGCGTTGCGATTGTCGAGGACAGGTCGCTGCATATACGCAGGCACGGCGATAACGCCGCGCTGGCGCGCCAGTCGATAAAGGGGAACGCCCTGAACAACATAGGATTCTTCAACGGAAGAATGAAGAGCGAGCTTCACAAGAAGCAGTCCATCGAGGACGACATGATGAACGCGCTGCTTGACGGTCAGTTCGTGATGTACCTCCAGCCGAAGTTCAGTATTTCCACCAAGCGGATAATCGGCGCGGAGGCGCTTGCAAGGTGGATCCACCCGGAAAAGGGCATGATATCTCCGGCGGATTTCGTTCCGGTGTTCGAGGAGAACGGGTTTATACTGAAGCTCGACCAGATAATCTGGGAGAGCGCGTGCAGGAAAATCCGCGAGTGGATAGACAAGGGAATAGAGCCGGTTCCGATATCGGTGAACATTTCCCGGGAGTACATACACACCTTCGACGTGGTGGGCGAAATGCTGCACCTCGTGAACAAGTACGATATCCCGATAAAGCTGCTGGAGCTTGAAATAACTGAAACCACTGATTCTGAGGGAGTTTCCGACGTAGTTCAGAAGATGAAGGACGCGGGATTCACCATGCTGATGGACGATTTCGGCTCCGGGTATTCATCGCTGAACATGCTGCAAAAGACGCAGTTCGACGTACTCAAGATAGACCGCGGGTTTCTTTCGGAATTCATGGAGTCCAGCCGCGGACGGAAGATTATCTCGCACACGATCTCAATGTCGCGTGATATCGGTCTCGATATCATCGCGGAGGGCGTGGAAACTCCGGAGCAGGCTTCGTTCCTGAGCGACTGCGGCTGCGATTCGGCGCAGGGATTCTACTACTCCAAGCCGATAACCCAGGAAGAATTCGACAAAATGCTTGTCGAGGTCAATAAATAAACAAACCGGGGCAGTTTTCCTGTCCCGGTTTTCGCTATAATAATCCCCGGAGCGGCGCCCCGGGGACTTGTTTTATTCTACGTCGAACTGCATGAGTTCAGCTATTTTCTCCTGAATGCGGTCTGCGACGTCGGCGGGGTTCAGCTTCTCGCTGAAGCTCTTGTCTCTTGCGGAGATCTCGATTACGCCGTCCTTGAGGTTTCTCGGGCTTACGATAACGCGGAGCGGGATTCCCAGCAGGTCGGCGTCGGAGAACATTACGCCTGCGCTTACTGCACGGTCGTCGTAGATCACCTCTACGCCGCGCTTCTGGAGCTCCTCGTAGAGTGCGTCTGCCTTCTCCTTGACCTCGGCGTCGTCGGCGCGTACTGCGCAGATGTGCACCTGCCACGGAGCGATAGCCATCGGCCAGATGGGGCCGTAATCATCATGGTGAGCCTCGCATACGGAAGCGGCAAGTCTGCCTACGCCGATGCCATAGCAGCCCATGATAGGAGTCTGAGTGCTGCCGTCCTTGTCAAGGTAGGTCATGCCCATGCTCTTGGTGTACTTGGTTCCGAGCTGGAATATGTTGCCGACCTCGATGCCGCGGGAGATTGTGATGTGCTTCTTGCCGCAGCTCGGGCAGATACCGCCCTCGATGATCTTCGCGAAGTCGTGGTACTCAACGTTCTTGCAGTCGCGGTCGATGTCGAGACCTGTGTAGTGGTACTCCTCCTTGTTTGCGCCGCAGGAGAGGTTGTTCGTGTTCTGGAGGGAGCGGTCGAACAGCACGGTCATGCCCTCGGGGAGACCTACCGGCCCGATGTAGCCCGCGTTGAGTCCGCACTCCGGAGTGATAACAGCCGGGTGGATATCGCAGCCGAGGAAGTTTGTGAGCTTAGTTTCGTTGATATCGAGGTCGCCGCGGATAAACACTACAACGTAGCTGTCGTCGTGGTTGCGCTGGTATACTACCGCCTTGCAGCTCTTGTCCTGCGGGGTGTGCAGGAACTCGCAGATTTCCTCGATGGTGTGGATATTCGGGGTGTGTACCTCGGCGAGGGGCTGGCTCTCGGCGTCGCGGGTGTTCTCAATTATGGACTCAGCCGCTTCCATGTTAGCGCGGAATCCGCAGTCCTTGCATATCGCGATGGAGTCCTCGCCGATAGGAGTGAGCAGCATGAACTCGTGGGAAATGCTGCCGCCCATCATGCCGGAGTCGGACTTTACGGAAATTACCTCGGGAATGCCTGCGCGCGCATAGATACGCTCGTAAGCCTTGTGGCAGCGCATGTAGTATTCCTCGAGATCCTCCTGGGAGGTGTGGAATGAATACGCGTCCTTCATAGTGAACTCGCGCACGCGGATAAGTCCGCCGCGGGGACGCGCCTCGTCGCGGAACTTGGTCTGTATCTGGTAGATCATGAACGGATATTTGGAGTAGCTGTTCGCATACTCGCGGACGAGCTGCACAGCGGCTTCCTCGTGTGTCATGCCGAGGACCATCTGCGCCTTGTTGCGGTCGGTGAAGCGGAGAAGCTCGCTGCCGATGCTCTCGTATCTGCCGGATTCCTGCCAGAGGGTCGCGGGCATTACAACAGGGAAGGATACCTCCTGACCGTCGATAGCGTCCATCTCCTCGCGGATTATCTGCTCTATCTTGCGGGTTATGCGCTTTAAGGGCATGTAGCTGGAGAAAATGCCGTTTGCAACATACTTCATGTAGCCGCCGCGTATCATCAGCGCGTGGCTGTCGATATTGCAGTCGGAGGGGCGCTGCTTGAAGCGGTCGCCTACTAACTTTTCAAGTTTCATGTGTTTTCTTCCTTTCGTCTTGTTTCGAAATTTCTCAAAGAATACAAAAAGCCCTGAACCTAAAAAGGCTCAGGGCGAACTGTACAAAGTCCGTGTTACCACCTGGATTCGGGGAGACCCCGCGCTCAGCGTCTGCAACGCTTTCTCATGTAACGGTGAGCACCGGCGCCGCTTACTTCCGCATTCCTGCGGGTTCCGGGCGCAGCTCTAAGACGGGTTCGGCATATCTTCAATAACGGCTCGCACCTGCCGCCGTCTCTCTGAAAATCCGATGTGCCTACTGTTTCTTGTCACAGCTTTTCGTATTCATTGGTTTGATTATAGCACGATTTTGGGGATTTGTCAACACGTCTGAGCCTTAAAACATTGATTTTACCTGAAAAATACGCTGTTTTTTCAAAAAACCTATTGATTTTCTGAAATAAACGTGGTATAATAATAGAAGATAGATTAGACTAAAGACTGGGGTTTCGCTCCAGTCTTTAAGTTTTAATCGGGGACAGGCGGTTTTTGCCTGTCCTGCTGCATATTCTGAAAGGAGCTGGCTTAATGGCACTTGCAAAGGGGTTCAGCACTATCGAGGCTGCGGCTGAGGCCGCAGTAAGACCGATAGTCGAGGGCCACGGTTTCTCGCTGTGGGACGTCTGGTTCGCGAAGGAGGGCGCAAAATGGTATCTGCGTATCTTTATCGACAAGCCGCACGGCGTTTCCATTGACGACTGCGAATCCATCGACGGTGAGATAAACTCCATCATCGACGAGCAGTATTTCATCGACAAGATCGACTATCTGGAGATAGGCTCTGCGGGGCTTGAGCGTTCCGTGAGAAGACTTGCCCAGCTTGAGCAGTCGATAGGAAAAAAGGTGAGGGTCAAGACCTACAAGCTGTGCGATGGCGCGCCGTCCAAGGACTTCAAGTGCGTTCTTTCGGGATACGACGGAGAAAAGATCACGCTGACCGGCGATTTCGGGGAAATCTCGCTTCCCGCCGCCGATATCTCGGCAATGAACTATGACGATTTTGACGATCACGAACTGATAGAAGACGGCGAGTGACCGCGGCTTAATTTTTTAATGGAGGAATTAACGGAAAATGGCTAAGAAGAAAGTACAGCAGCCCCAGAACGACATCACTGAATTTTTTGACGCGCTTGCCGCTTACGCTGCTGAAAAGGGTATCGACAAGGACGTGTTCGCTGAGAAGATAAAGAGCGCTATCGAAAAAAGCCTCAAGACCAGCATGCATGTTGAGGACAAGGACAGCGAGTGCGTGTTCGTCAACATAGATTTCGACAGGAAGATCTTCAACGTGAGCGTACTTAAGGAAGTCATCGAGGTGGTCGACACCCTGTATGAGCCGGAGATCGAGATAGTTCTCGAAGAAGCGCGCAAGCTCAACCCGGCGGCGCAGGTAGGCGACAAGATCCGCGTTCCGATAGACCCGCACGAGTTCAAGCGCATCGCAGCCAAGAACGCGAAGGATCTCATCAAGCAGGGATTCCGCGACATCGAGCGTCAGCAGCTCAGCGAGATGTGGGGCGAGTATGAGAACGAGGCTGTATCCGCGCTCGTTACAAAGATCGAACCCAAGACAGGCCATGCAACTATTGAGATCAACCACAACGAAGTACTGCTGATGAGAGCAGACCAGATCCCCGGCGAGGTGCTTCATGTCGGCGATATCATCAAGGTATATATCACCGGCGTTTCCAAAGAATATAAGGAAGGTGCGAAGAAGCAGAGCCTCCGCATCACCAGAACCGACAGAGGCCTCATCAAGCGTCTGTTCGAGCTTGAGTGCCCCGAGATCTACGACGGAACTGTTGAGATCAAGGCTGTCAGCCGTGCGGCTGGTTCGCGCTCCAAGATCGCGGTCATCAGCAACGACCCCAACGTTGACGCAGTGGGCGCGTGCATAGGTACTCAGAAGTCCCGTATCAACGCCGTTACCAAGGAACTCAAGGGCGAGAAGGTCGACGTTGTTCTGTGGAGCGAGGATCTCGAGGAGTTCATCAAGCAGGCGCTCAAGCCCGCTGAGGTACTCCGCGTGGTAATTACCAACCCCGACCCCAAGAAGAAGGAGTGCAAGGCTATTGTTCCTGATAATCAGCTCTCCCTCGCGATCGGCAACAAGGGTCAGAACGCGCTGCTCGCCGCTAAGCTCACAAACTGCAAGATCGACATCAAGGCTGAGAGTAAGGTAACTCCCGAGGATCTCATCGTGACCGAGTACGTTCCCGAGGAGCCCGCAGAGGAAGCGCCCGCAGAGGAAGCGGCAGCCGCCGGGTCCTCCGCTGAGGAATAAGGAGCCGCCATGCAGGAAAAGCACGTTCCGATGCGTAAGTGCATAGGCTGCGGTGAAATGATAGGAAAAAAAGGCGCGGTGAGGATAGTCCGCAGCAAGGAGGGCGAGCTCTCCGTAGACCTCACCGGAAAGAAACCGGGACGCGGCGCGTACCTCTGCCGGAGCAGGGAATGTCTTGAGCTGGCACGGAAGGGCAGAAAGCTGGAACGCGGTCTGAAATGCGCTATTCCCGATGATATATATGAAATTCTCGAAAAGGAGCTGACCTCGGATAAATAAGGAACTTTCGACGATCTGCCTTTGCCGCCGTGCCGGAAAGCTCGTTATGGGCTTTGACGCGGCTGTGCAGGAAATGAATGCGCCTAAGTCAAAGGCAGCGGGCATTATTCTGGCTTCGGACGTGTCGCCGAAAACAGAAAAGGAGATCTGCTTTCATGCAGAGAAGCGCGGCACACCGGTCGTCCACGGAGATTTCACGATGGACGACGCGAAGGAAGCTGTCGGAAAGCGCACGGGTATCTTTCTGGTGCTCGACGCGGGTCTTTACGGCTCTATCACAAGACATATAAGTGAATAGTATGGAGGAAAGTTACATTGCCAAATAACAAAAAGTATCGTGTACAGGATATAGCGGCTGATATCGGCGCAGACCGCAGCGCAGTCATTGAGCTGCTCGAGGGTGCGTTCGAGGGAACTAAGAAGGCGCAGACCTCCCTTACGGATCAGGAGGTTAGCTACGTTCTCGAGGTGTTCTCGAAGAAGGGCGAAGTCAAGGACTTTGACGAATATTTCAAGGCTACCGCTGACAAGAAAACCGAGAAGCCCAAGGCAGAGGAGAAGAAGCCTGCCGCAAGAAAGAAGCCTGCCGCAAAGAAGGAAGAAGCTCCCGCAGAGGAGCCTAAGGCTGAAGCAAAGACAGAGGCAAAGCCCGAAGTAAAGTCCGAGACCAAGCCGGAAGCAAAGACCGCTCCCAAGGCGGAAGCAAAGACCGAAGCGAAGCCGGAGCCTAAGCCTGAAGTCAAGGCAGAGCCCAAGCCCGAGGCAAATCCGGAGGTCAAGGCAGAAGCAAAGCCCGAAACCAAGCCGGAAGAAAAGCCCGAGCCGAAGCCGGAAGCAAAGGCGGAGTCCAAGCCCGAGCAGAAGCCTGCTCAGCAGGAGCGTCAGGACAGACCCGCTCCCAGAGCCAACGGCGACCGCCAGCAGTTCAATAACAACAACCGCGGCGACAGACCGTTCAACAATAACCGCAGCGGCGACCGCCCCGGATTTAACCGCGACGGAAATAACGGCGACAGACCGCAGTTCAACAACAACCGCGGCGACCGTCCCGGATTTAACCGTGACAATAACAACGGCGACCGTCCTGCATTCAACAATAACAGAAACGGAGACCGCCCTGCATTCAACGGCAATAGAAACGGCGACCGTCCGGCGTTCAATAACAACCGCAGCGGCGACCGCCCCGCGTTCAACAATAACAGAAACGGCGGCTTCAACCGCGACAACCGCGGCGAGGTCCGCAAGGAAGCAGTTAACCCGCTGGCTGATTCTGCAAAGCAGAACATCAAGAAGCCCGCTATCGACTCCTCCAAGATCAAGGTGAACACTCCGCCCATGCAGAAGCAGAAGGGCGAGGCTGTTCAGCGCGGCGAGCAGGTCACAAAGATGGTCGACACCCGCGGCAGCTATGTTGAGCTTGACAAGTACAACGAGCGCTACGAGACAATCGCTCCCGCTTCCCGCATGAGCAACGAGAGCTTCCAGCGCAAGCAGAAGATACAGCAGAAGTCCCAGCAGAAGGGCAAGCCCTACAACAGCAAGCGCGAGACCGAGGCTCAGAAGCTCAAGCGTCTGGAGCTTGAGCGTGCAAGAAAGCAGCAGCTCAAGGTGCAGATCCCGGACGAGATCGTTGTTTCCGAGCTGGCTTCCCGCCTGAAGGTAACAGCTACCGAGGTCATCAAGAAGCTGTTCAACCTCGGCGTTATGGCTAACCTCAACGAGACAATCGACTTCGATACCGCTTCCCTCGTTGCCGAGGAACTCGGCGCAAAGGTCGAGAAGGAAGTTGTCGTTACCATCGAGGAGCGTCTGTTCGAGGATACTCCCGACGATCCCGAGAGCCTTCAGCCGCGTGATCCGGTCGTTGTTGTAATGGGTCACGTTGACCACGGCAAGACCTCGCTGCTCGACTATATCAGACACGCAAGCGTTACCACCACCGAGGCTGGCGGTATCACACAGCACATCGGCGCGTACAGAGTGCATATCAACGACCGCGACATCACATTCCTGGATACCCCGGGTCACGAGGCGTTTACCTCAATGAGAGCGCGCGGCGCGAGCGTTACCGATATCGCTATCCTGGTAGTTGCAGCGGACGACGGTATCATGCCGCAGACCGTTGAGGCTATCAACCACGCGAAGGCAGCCGGAGTTTCTATCATCGTTGCCATCAACAAGATGGATAAGGAAGGCGCAAACCCCGACAAGATAAAGGAAGAGCTGACCAAGTATGACCTCGTTTGCGAGGAGTGGGGCGGCGACGTTATCTGCGTTCCTGTTTCCGCTAAGACCGGCGAGGGCATCAACACCCTGCTTGAGATGGTATGCCTTACCGCAGACGTACTCGAGCTCAAGGCTAACCCCGACAGACTCGCTACTGGTGCGGTCATCGAGGCACGTCTGGATAAGGGCAGAGGTCCTATCGCTACCGTGCTGGTTCAGAACGGTACTCTCCACGCAGGCGACGTGCTCATCGCGGGTATGTCCGTCGGCAGAGTGCGCGTAATGCGCGACGACAAGGGCAGAACCGTCAAGGAAGCTGGCCCGTCCGTTCCTGTTGAGATCATGGGTCTCGCGGACGTTCCCTCCGCAGGCGATACATTCGCCGCTGTAGAGGACGAGAAGCTCGCAAGGGAACTCGTTGAGAAGCGCCGCCAGGAAGCTAAGGAAGAGCAGTTCAAGGCTTACCACCAGGTAACTCTTGACAACCTGTTCTCCTCCATCGAGGAAGGCACCGTTAAGGAGCTTCCGATCATCGTCAAGGCAGACGTACAGGGCTCCGTCGAGGCTGTCAAGCAGTCCCTTGAGAAGCTCTCCAACGAAGAAGTGCGCGTACGCGTTATCCACGGCGCAGTAGGCGCTGTAAGCGAGAGCGACGTAATGCTCGCTGCGGCTTCCGGAGCTATCATCGTTGGCTTCAACGTAAGACCTCACCCGTCCGCTCAGGACAACGCAAAGCGCGACGGCATCGAGATCCGCCTTTACCGCGTAATTTACGACGCTATCGAGGATATCACCGCCGCAATGAAGGGCATGCTTGCTCCGAAGTTCAGAGAGGTCGACCTCGGCAGAGTTGAGGTACGCCAGGTCTACAAGATCACCAACGTTGGTATCGTTGCTGGTTCCTACGTCCTCGACGGCAAGGTCACCAGAAACGGTCAGGTTCGTATCGTGCGCGACGGTATCATCGTCGGCGACGACAAGATCGCAGGTCTCCAGCGCTTCAAGGATTCCGTCAAGGAAGTCGCTGCGGGCTACGAGTGCGGTATCAGCCTTGAGAAGTTCACCGATATCAAGGTCGGCGATATCTTCGAGGCGTATACAATGGAAGAATACAGAGACTGATAACGCCGGCTGCGGGTGCGGAGCGTTCCGCGCCCTGGCGGTGTTTTCCGACGCGGCATGAGCCGCACACAGGGAGGTTTTATGGCTAATTTCAACTTAAAAAGACTTTCCGAGGATATAAAGAGGGAGCTTTCCGCAGCTGTGAGCGGCGTGAAGGACCCGAGAGTATCAAAGAATTTTGTAACGGTAACTCACTGTGAGCTTACCAGCGACCTTTCCTACTGCAAGGTACACATCGCGTGCCTCGGCGGCGAGGGGAGGACAGCAAAGGCCGTGGAGGGCATGACCGCCGCTTCCGGCTACTTCAAGAGAGAGATCGCGGCAAGGATCCGCATGAGAAAAATGCCGGAGTTCATATTCCTGCCGGATAATTCCCTTGAGTACAGCGAGCACATTGAAAAGATAATCGCAGGACTTCCCAAGCCTGTAGAGGATACGGCGAACGAAGAAGCGGAGGAGCCTGATGAGGAGAATTGACCTTAACGAAGCGGCGAATTTCCTTCGTGAGCACGACCGCTTCCTTATCCTTATGCACGGCAGCCCCGACGGAGATACGGTCGGCTGCGGAACTGCGCTCTGCGGCGCACTCCAGCAGATAGGCAAGCTCGCCAGGACCGCGTGCCCCGACCCGTTACCGAAGAAGTTCGGGTATATGTTCCGCGAACTGAAGGAGCAGGAGTTCGAGCCGGAGACCATCGTGGCCGTAGACGTTGCAGATACAAAGCTGCTTTACGGTATGCGCGAGGTCGGCGAGAAAACCCAGCTCTGCATAGATCACCACGTCAGCAATACCGAGTACGCCGAGCGGTTGCTGCTTGCTCCGGAGTACGCGGCGGCTGCCGAGCTGATGTTCGAGCTGCTCAGCTCCATGAAGGAAGTAAGGATAACAAGCTCCATCGCGGACAGCCTTTACACAGGAATCGCGACGGACAGCGGCTGCTTCAAGTACAGCAACACCTCGCCGCAGACCCATGTCTACGCCGCAGAGCTGATAAAGCTCGGCGCCGACATCGTGCCGATAAACTACGCGATGTTCGACATGAAGAGCCAGGGCAGACTGAAGCTCGAGCAGCTCGCGCTCAGCAGAATACGCTACTACGTGGGCGGCAGGATAGCCGTGATAGATGTTACGCAGTCGCTCATCGACTCCATCGAGGGCATAGACAGCGAGGACGTCGGCGCGCTTTCCGCGATACCGCGCCAGATAGAGGGCGTGGATATCGGTATCTGCATCAAGGAGAAAACTCCGGGATTCTACAAGGTTTCCCTGCGCTCGAGCGAGAACGCGGACGTTTCCGCTATCGCTCAGCAGTTCGGCGGCGGAGGCCATGCAAGAGCCGCAGGCTGCGCGTTCGAAACCACGCTTGAGGATGCGGAGAAGAAAATAGTATGGGCATGCGCGAAGGCGCTCGGTAACCAGATATGACCGGAATAATCTGCATAAACAAGCCCCAGGAGTTCACCTCGTTCGACGTGGTGGCTTCCATGAGAAGGGCTTTCGGGACTAAGAAAATCGGGCACGGGGGGACCCTCGACCCGATGGCTACCGGGGTGCTACCGGTGTTCGTAGGCGGCGCTACGAAGGCGGTCGACCTGGTTCCGGACGACAGCAAGAGCTACCGGGCCGGGTTCCGGCTGGGATTCGTTTCGGATACCCAGGACATCTGGGGGAAGCTCCGCTCGCGCTGTGAGAACGGCATTTCCGAGGACGAGATGAGGTTCGCCCTGGACGATTTCCGGGGCGACATCATGCAGGTGCCTCCGATGTACTCCGCGCTGAAGGTCAACGGGCAGAAGCTCTGCGACCTGGCGCGCCGCGGTATCGAAGTGGAGCGCAAGCCGCGCCCCGCGACGATATCCCGCCTGGAGCTGGTCAGCTTTGACGGGACAGACGGAGTGCTCGACGTGGACTGCTCCGGCGGCACCTATATCCGCACGCTGATAAACGACATCGGCGAGAGCGTCTGCACCGGCGCGGTCATGACAAGCCTGTGCAGGACGAAAAGCTGCGGCTTTACTCTGGAACAGTGCCACGAGCTGGACGAGGTGCGGAATGCTTCCCCGGAGCAGCTCGAAAAGTGGCTGCTTCCGGTTTCGGAGCTGTTCGCGCCGCTTCCTGAGATACCCCTGGACGAGGTGCAGACAAGAATGTACCTCAACGGCGTACGTCTGGACGCTGAAAGGCTGCTGAAGCGCGCCCCTGTGGACGAGCTGGCTAGAGTTACCGCCGGCGGGGAGTTCCTCGGAGTAGGAAAGATCAATGCTGAAGGGGAACTGGTTTCGATCAAGCAGTTCCGCTCGGAATAAAAATACCGGGTATCCGGTATGAATGGTGGATTTAATTTGATAGACATAACTAACAGCAGCCTGCGCCCGGAGGAAAAGACCGCCGTCGCGCTGGGTTACTTTGACGGGCTTCACCTGGGACACGTCGGCGTTATTCGCACGGCGCTGGCTCAGGAGGGGCTCAAACCGGCGGTGTTCACGTTCAACTGCGACACCACGCTGCCGAAGTTCCGCGGGCCGGAGGATATAATCTCGTTCGAGAATAAGTGCGAACTTATGCAGAAGATCGGCGTGAAGTACATCTACGCGCCGGATTTTGCGGAGGTCTGCGCGCTGTCCGACGAGGACTTCGTGAAGAAAATACTTATCGACCGGCTGAACGCGGGCTTTGCCTGCTGCGGAAGCAATTTCCGGTTCGGAAAGGGCGGCAGCGGCACTCCGGAGAGGCTCGGGGAGATCGGCGCGAAGTATGGAATGCGCGTCGAGGTGGTGAAGGACGTCTGCCTTGACGGCAAGATGATAAGCTCCACGCGTATCCGCGAGCATATACGCCGGGGAGAAATAGAAGAAGCTAACCGGCTGCTGGGCTATGAGCTGTGGTACAGGCTGCCGGTTATCCGGGGAAACGAGATCGGACGGACTATTGATTTTCCGACGATAAACCAGGTTATTCCGGACACGAACATTATCCCGCGCTACGGAGTTTACAAGAGCTACGTAGAGGTGGCGGGGAAGCAGTACCACGGGGTCACGAACATCGGCGTGAAGCCCACCGTCCAGCACAGGCGGGACGGCTCCGGCGCAGTGATGGAGACCTACATCATCGGCTTTGACGGAGACCTTTACGGTCAGGACATAGCGGTCGCACTGGTGCGCTTTATACGCCCGGAGGCCAAGTTCGCCGGACTTGATGAGCTGAAAGCACAGATAGCGCGCGACAAGGAACAAGCGCTTAAATAATGCGCCTCTGAAACTGTGAATTCGGTTTTAAGAAGCTGCCACAAAACGCCGGGAGACCGGCAGGAAAGGAATACAGAAATGGAAGTCAGGACAAGATTTGCGCCCAGCCCTACTGGGTACATGCATATAGGCAATCTGCGCACCGCGCTGTATACTTACCTCATCGCGAGAAAGAACCACGGAAAGTTCATTCTCCGTATCGAGGACACGGACCAGGGACGCTACGTTGAGGGCGCAACTGATGTTATATACAGAACCCTCAAGACATGCGGTCTGAACTGGGACGAGGGTCCGGATATCGGCGGCCCCTGCGGCCCGTATATTCAGAGCCAGCGCATGGGTATGTTTAAGGAATACGCGGAGAAGCTGGTCGAGAGCGGCCACGCTTACTACTGCTTCTGCACCAAGAGCGAGGACAGCAGCGAGGATACCGCGAACGGTCTTGCCTCCGCTAACCGCTGCCCCTGCCGCGATCTCGACCCCGCAGAGGCTAAGAAGCGCCACGACGCGGGCGAATCCTGCGTTATCCGCCAGAAGATCCCGAACGAGGGTACCACCACGTTCCACGATGAGATATACGGCGATATCACGGTCGAGAATACCGACCTGGACGACCAGGTGCTGCTCAAGTCCGACGGAATGCCGACCTACAACTTCGCAAACGTGGTCGACGACCACACTATGGGCATTACACATGTCGTAAGAGGCAACGAGTATCTTTCCTCCGCTCCGAAGTACAATCTGCTCTACTCCGCGTTCGGCTGGGAGCCTCCGGTTTATATTCACGTTGAGCATATCATGCGCGACGCTACTCACAAGCTGTCCAAGCGCGACGGCGACGCTTCCTTTGAGGATTTCCGCGCAAAGGGCTACCTCACCGAAGCTATACTGAACTACATTCTGCTGCTGGGCTGGGCTCCGAAGGGCGAGCAGGAGATCTTCACACTGGACGAGATGATCGAGGCGTTCGACCTTTCCGGTATCTCCAAGTCCCCGGCGATATTCGACCCGCTGAAGCTCACTGCGATAAACGCTGTTTATATCCGCAACCCGCCGCTCGAGAAGTTCATCGAGTACGCAGAGCCATGGATCCGCCAGACCTGCAGGCGCACCGATATCGACATGCCGCTCCTCTGCGCAGGACTTCAGCCCAGAACCGAGGTTTTCAACGATATCCCCGAGCGCGTTGACTTCATCGACCAGATGCCGGAATATTCCATCGACATGTACGTCAGCAAGAAGATGAAAACCACTCCGCAGACCTCCCTTGAGGCTCTTAAGAAGCTCATTCCCGTTATCGAGGGTATTCAGGATTTCACCACCGAAAATATCCACGACGCGCTCTTCAAGCAGATCGAGGCAGACGGCGTGAAGAACGGTCTGTACCTCTATCCGCTGCGCGTTGCGCTGAGCGGCAAGGCTGTCACCCCCGGCGGCGGCGTGGAGCTTGCGAAGATTCTCGGCAAGCAGGATACCCTCGACCGCATGCACAAGGCTGTCGGGAAGCTCACAGCCGAGATCGGCTGACAAACGCCGCGGGCGCGTCAATTTTAACTGTATATTCATGCCTGATTCACACTTTCATCACTTTAGTGTGTTAAGCTGATATATGACCGGGTATATGTCAGGTATGCTATGGATATATACCATAACTAATCAGCCGTATGAACAACATGCGGAAAAGGACATAATATGATCGAAGTAAAAAATCTAAGCAAAAGCTACGGCAGCAAATTAGCCGTGGACGGTATCAGCTTCACCGCCGGTGAAAGCGAGATACTCGGCTTCCTTGGGCCTAACGGCGCGGGAAAGTCCACCACGATGAACATGCTTACCGGCTACCTCTCCTCCTCGGGCGGACAGGCGCTCATCAACGGCGTCGATATCCTGGAGGATCCAGTGCGCGCAAAGAAGGACATCGGCTATCTGCCGGAGCTTCCTCCGCTGTACCTTGACATGACCGTCATGGAGTACCTTAATTTCGTTTACGACCTGAAAAAGTGCAGGCTTCCGAAGCGCTCCCATCTCGATGAGATATGCCGCCTCGTAAAGATCACCGACGTGCAGAAGCGCGTTATCCGCAACCTTTCCAAGGGCTACAAGCAGCGTGTGGGTCTGGCTCAGGCGCTGGTCGGGAATCCCAAGGTGCTGATACTCGACGAGCCGACCGTAGGTCTTGACCCGAAGCAGATAATCGAGATACGCACGCTCATCAAGAAGCTCGGAAAGAACCACACCGTAATTCTTTCCTCGCATATCCTGTCCGAGGTGCAGGCGGTCTGCGACAAGATCGTCGTTATCGACAAGGGAAAGCTCGTTGCAAACGACACCGCCGAGAACCTTTCGCACAACCTCTCAGCCGACCACAAGCTGACCGTGCAGATAGAGGGTCCGACGAAGGAAGTTAAGTCGCTGCTTGAGCAGATCCCCCAGATGGTGGAGGTACACCTCAACCGCACTATAGATAAGACCATCGGCGAGTATGAACTCAACGCCCAGGAGGGCTGCGACATTCGCCGCGAGGTATTCAAGCGCATGGCGGCGAGAAACTATCCGATACTGCTCATGAGAAGCAGCGAGCTTACCCTCGAGGAGATCTTCCTCAAGCTCACCACCGGTGATTTCTACGGCAATATTGACAACGGAGGTGCGGCAAGATGACGGCTATTCTGAAGCGCGAGTTCGCTTCCTATTTCACTTCGCCGCTTGGCTATGTTTACCTTGCGGTGTTCTACGGATTTTCCGGGCTGTTCCTGTGGATAACCTGCCTTTCCAGCGGTTCCGCAGACATGCAGTACGTTTTTCTGTGGATGTTCTTTATAATGATGATACTCATTCCGATACTCACCATGAGGACCATGGCGGACGACAAGCGCCAGAAAACGGATCAGCTCACGCTGACATCCCCGGTGAGCCTGTTCGGTCTGGTTGCGGGAAAATTCCTCGCGGCGTTCTTCATCTTCCTTATCGGCGCGGCAGTTATGTTTGTCTATGCACTTGGTCTGGCTGCGGCTGTCAACGGTTCCGGCACGGGTACTGAGTTCGGCTGGGCAGGGTTCTTCGGGAACTTCGCAGGCATCGTGCTGATGGGCGCGGTGTTTATCTCCGTGGGCATCTTCATTTCCAGCCTTACCGAGAACCAGATGATCGCGGCTATCGGCAGCATCGGCGTAAATATACTGCTGTGCCTGTTCGATGTCATTTCAAACTTCGTTTCGGTGACGTTCCTCAAGGACATCATCAACGCGCTTGCGGTGCTCTATAAGTATCAGGAGTTCACCGCCGGCATTTTCAGCCTGAAGAATATCCTGTTCTTCCTGAGCTTGATAGTAGTTTTCAACTTCCTGACGATGCGCGTTATCGAACGCCGCCGCTGGAGCTGAGAAAGGGGGAGCAGACATGAACGAATCAAATAACGAAAACATCGAGCAGGAGCAGACTGCGCCTGCCGCTGAAAACGTTTCCCCCGCAGAGGAAACCAAGCCGGAGGAAACTGCAAAGCCTGCTAAGAAGCAGGCTGAGATACAGAACGGAAATCCTGCCGCGCGCAAGCACACCTTCAATAAGCGCAACCTCAAGCACGGTACGATGGCAGTCGTGCTGACGGTGCTTTTCATCGCCGCAGTCGTAGTGCTGAACGTTATCGTCAGCATAATCTCCGACCGTATCGACACCACCGCCGACCTCACCGACACGGGTATCTACACACTTGACGAGGCTACCACGAACTATCTCGCCGGGCTTGACAAGGACGTTACCGTCTCCGTCATGAACACCGAATCCAGCTTCGAGGGCGGCAGCTCCTTCTATAAGAGCGTCAACGAGCTTCTTAACAAGATGGCTATGGAGAACGAACATTTCAAGCTCCAGTACCTCAAGATAGACCAGAATCCGGATTTCACCTCCAGATTCAACGGCGAGACGCTTTCCGAGAATTATATCGTGGTGGAGTCCAAGGATACCAACCGCCACCGCATAATCACTCCCGGCGAGTACTTCTCCTGCCCGACGTTCCGAGATAACCTGTCGCAGTACGGCTATCCCGAGACCTACATCGAACAGTACGTAAACCAGTACGTCAACAGCTCCTACGCTTCTCAGATAATCGAGGGCAGCAACGTGGAGCAGGCGGCTATTTCCGCGATAATGTACGTCACCAACACCGATCCGGTGCGCGTTGCGTTCACCGAGGGCTTCGGCGAGGCTGACAGCAGCTCGCTGTCGTCCCTGCTCAGCAAGAACGGCTACGATATCGAGACCATCAACCTCCAGCAGGTGGCTGAGATCGACGGCGATATCGACTACATCGTGATGTACGCGCCCTCTATGGACTACGACAACGACAGCCTTACAAAGCTGTCCGCATTCCTTGACAACGGCGGCGCGTTCGGCAAGAACCTCATCTACTTCGCTTCCTACAGCCAGCCTGACTACGCGCCGGAGAACCCCGAGGATTCCTCCATGAAGAACCTCGCGTCCTTCCTCGCGGAGTGGGGTATATCCATCGGCGACAGTCTTGTGCTCCAGAGCAACACCGAGTATTCCTACGGCAACATGGAGTATGTACATCTCCAGCAGATCCAGGATACCGACTACGCCGGCAGCGCTTACGGCAGCAGCCTCATCACATACGACGCGTATATACGTCCGGTTCAGCAGCTCTGGGAGGGCGGAACAAAGGGCAGCGTTGAGCAGAAGGTTCTGATAAAGAGCTACGACGGAGCTTACCTCCGCCCGATAAGCACCCTTTCCGACGATGAATTCGACAAGTCAGGCGCAGAATCCGGCTCCTTCAATGACGCTGTTGCAGCGTACAAGGTTCACAGCAATACTCAGGAAGTCACCAGGGTTGTGGCGTTCGGTTCCGACATGATATGCAACAGCATGTTCATGAGCTATGCGAACTCCAACAACCAGGACTTCATGATAAACATGTTCAACTATATCTCCGGCAAGACCGAGGGTATCACTATCACGGCAAAGTCGTTCAGCAGCGTCGGCTTTGAGGTAAACCAGGGCAACGCGAATATCCTTGCTGTAGTTCTGTGTATCATCGTGCCGGTAGTCGTTATCGTTGCCGGTGTAGTTATCTGGGTGCGCAGGAGGCACAGATAAATGGCGAAGCTTTCTAAAACCACAAAGACCGTTATCATTGCGGCGGCTGTACTCCTCGTGCTGGGCGCGGTGCTTCTGGTGCTGGTCATGACCAGCCCGAAGGACAGCGGCAGTTCCGGGGACAGCTCCGCTGTTTCCGGGGAGGCAGGGACTTCCGAGTCCTCGGCGGCCGCTGACGACGGCAGCTCAGCTTCTTCCGGAGCCGACGAAAAGGTCGTTATAAACAGCTGCGAGCAGGAAAACGTGCTGAAGCTGGAGGTCTCCAACCAGACCGGCAGCTTCTCGTTCGACCGCGCTTCCAGGGAGGTTTCTTCCACGGACGACGACGGAAACGTCAGCACCGCCACGCAGTACTACTGGACAAGCCCGGAGCTTGACGGCATAAGCCGCAACGATTCCACTATAGGCGCGTTCGTGCGCAGCATGGCGGGGCTTTCCGCTTCCTCAATGGTAGAGGAGGGCGCTTCCGATCTTGAGAAGTACGGGCTTGCAGAGCCGCTTTCCACCGTTAAGGTAACGTTCGACGACGGGACCTCTAACGAGATCTGCTTCGGTATCCGGAACCCGGCGGCTTCCAACTATGTATACTGCTGCGTTAAGGGCAGCAGCGATGTTATGGAGGTAAGCTACTACAGCACCGGCAGTGCGTTCTATGATATCAAGGATTTCGTGAGCCTGGTTCTTACCGACGCTTACGATTCCAACAACCCGCAGGAGCTTGAGTACCTTACCATCGAGCGCAAGGACCTCAGCGAGCCGGTTGAGATCGAATATATGTTCGATGTTGCGGCGGAGGCGGAGGACGAGGATTCCGTTGTGACCACGTTCAACTCCCACCGCATAACCTCCCCGATAACCGCGGAGCTTGACACGACCAGCGGGCAGACGATCTGCTACGGGCTGTACGCACTCAGCGCGGCTTCCTGCCAGTATATCGACCCCACCGACGAGGAGCTTGCAGCGACAGGTCTTGACGATCCCTACTGCCGCGTCAGCTTCAAGTACGGCGGCAAGGCGCGCGTACTGCTTCTCGGCAATGAGATAAGGGAGTCCAGCGACGATTCCGACGAGGGAAGCCTTTCCTCCGTGACCGGATACTACGCTATGTTCGAGGGCGACAGACTTATTTATGCTATCAGCACCTCGAATGCGCCGTGGTACACCTTCAGCGTTCAGGATATCATGTCCCGCAGACCTATCTCGCCGTACATCTATACGGTAGACAATCTGACCGTGACAACTCCGGACGGCGAATACGCATTCACCATTGAAGGCGACGCTGACAACCATACTTTCCGTTACAACGGGGAGGCGCTGGACGATACCAGGTTCAAGAGCTTCTATCAGCACCTTATAACCTCGATGGGCGAGGAGCTGTTCTTCGATGAAGCGGACTACGAGCCTTACATCAAGGTGCAGTTCGACTACCGCAGCGAGTATTACGACACCTACGGCAGAAGCAGCGACGTGCTGGAGTTCTACAAGTCCGACGACCGTAAGAGCATTGTGCGCGTAAACGGCGACGTGCTCTACAAGGTGCGCCAGGTCTACACTGACAGGCTGCTCAGCAACCTTGACGCCCTGCTGAACGGCGGCAATATCGAGCTTAACTGGTAACGGAGATCTAGCAGAACGGAGCGCGGCTTCCTGCCGCGTTTCCTGACCGTGTTAAATAAACTTTTATATATGGAGGTAATTACAATGGCTGAAAGTAACTTTATTTACTACCGTGGATTCCCGATGGTGAGAAGCGGAAACGAGATCTACTACGGAAGCATGGGCGACAGGTTCGTCACCAAGCTTACTATCCGCGAGAGCGAGAAATACAAGGACGCCGAGATACCTACCAAGGTCATGGTTCAGATGATTCCCACGTCTCCTACCCCGGAGGATCTTGCAAAGATCAGAAAGGGCGAGATGAACAGCCTTTACGAAGCGCTTGATACCGCGCACGTATGGCTCACCAAGGAGCTTTTCGGGGCATGATAATTAACCGCTGGCAGTCAGGCTGTCAGCGGTTTTTGCATGAAAAAACACCGGGCAGTCATGCTGTCCGGTGCTTGTTATTCGCGGTTATCAAAGCTGCTCGGTCTCCTCGGGAGAAGTGGAGATGGAAGTGCGCTTTACGCGGTTGCGGCTGGTGAATTCGTACTCGTTCTCGTTGAACTCGCTGATCTCGTTGAGCCAGTAGCTTACGCGGTAGTTGCCTACGTCCACAACGGCAAAGTTCGCTGTGGTGTTTACGAACTTGACCTCGCCCTGTACCAGAGGTCTTATGTTGCCTTCGCCGCTGAAATACTCCTTGAGTCTTACAACGACCTTATCACCAACATGGATTTCCCCCATTTTTCGTGTCCTCCTTTGTTATGTCTGCGAATATCGTCAGAATTTACAACAGTAATTGTAACACATATTACACAGCCTGTCAAGCGGGATTGAAAAAAAAACACCGATTTCGGCGAAACTCGCTGATTTTTAGTTTGTTTTAGTGGTTTTGCAAATATTATCTGCCTATGTTTTGGTGATTATAACGAACACGGGCTGGAAAGTTACGGCGCGGTCCTGCTCTTGACAAGAAATACCAGCGGTGGCTTAAACTTCTATTGACTTTTCCGGCGGGGTATAGTATCATATAGACAGGTAAAAACCGCAATAATTCAGGAAATGGAGCATTTAACATGGTAAGACAGATAATACATATAGATGAAGAAAAGTGCAACGGCTGCGGACTCTGCGCCAACGCCTGCAAGGAAGCCGCTATCGGCATAGTCGGCGGCAAGGCGAAGCTACTTCGCGAGGATTTCTGCGACGGACTCGGCAACTGCCTGCCCGCCTGTCCGATGAACGCGATAAGCTTTGTTCAGCGCGAGGCTCCCGAGTTTGACGAGGAGGCTGTAAAGCGCCACATCGAGTCACAGAAGAAGCCCGCCCAGGAGGCTCCGAAATTTACCGGCTGCCCCGGAATGAGAATGGCTCAGATGAAGCCGAGAACAGCTCCGGCAGAGGGCGCGGTTCCGAGCATGCTCAGCCAGTGGCCGGTTCAGATCAAGCTTGCGGGAGTGCAGGCTCCCTATTTCAGGGGCTGCGACCTGCTTATCGCCGCCGACTGCACCGCCTACGCCTACGGAGATTTCCACCGCAGGTACATCAAAGGCAGAGTTACCCTCATCGGCTGCCCCAAGCTGGACGACGCCGACTATGCTGAGAAACTGGGCGGGATAATCCGCGCCAACGATATCCGGAGCATTACGGTAGCGCGCATGGAAGTACCCTGCTGCGGAGGTATAGAAAACGCCGTAAACCGCGCAGTCGCCGCTTCCGGCAAGTATATCCCGGTGAAGGTGGATATCATCACCACCGACGGACATGTAATAGATTGATTTGTGGTATCGGCTTTCGCCCGATATATTTTGGATCTGGAGCTGTAATTTTTACGGCTCCTTTTTTCTGTTCCGCAAAATGTCACCTGATTTTCATTGACAAATACCCGATATAGTGGTATAATAAAATGAATATTTGTATTCAAGAGGTGTTTTTTTAATGACTATATTTTACAAATTCGACGGTCAGATGTATATTAACATAACTAACGGCTGTCCCTGCGACTGCGTGTTCTGCCTGCGGAACAACTCCGATTCCGTGAAGGATAACGGCAGCCTGTGGCTGGAGC
>ULRP01056074.1_pt1 | contig 21425 bp, 20 predicted proteins | sample 1955521 | NCBI WGS metagenome assembly ULRP01 (sample SAMEA4835685, study PRJEB28245) | human gut metagenome | biome: gut microbiome; material: fecal sample | place: Denmark | collected 2008
CCGTTTCTTTCGGATCGTTTCATCAGAATAAAGCCGACGATAAGGCTTAACGCCTCGTAAATGCCGAAGGTATGCCAGATTATTCCGTTGCCGAAAACGAGCGGCAGCAACAAAATCACGGCTATCGTAAACACAAAGCTCCTTAAAGCGTTCATTATAATCGCTTCTTTCGTGCGTTTGGTAGAATACAGATAGGTAGAAATAAGAGTATTCAGCGACATAACGATAAAGCCCCACGCAAAAGCCGGCATAACCCGATTGACGTATTCCGAGGTTTCCGTATTCGCGCCGAACGTTCCGCAAATCGCACTCCCCACGAAAAGAAGCAGCACGTAAATCGCGCCCGCGCCGACCACGTCTATCACCGCGGAAACGCGGCGGATATAAAACAAATCCTTTTCGTTCTTTTCCCCGTAAGCCTTGCCGAGAAGCGGCTGAATACCCTGCGCCACGCCCACGAATATCGCGACCGAAAACGACGCCACGTAGTTTATAACGGAAAACGCGTTCACCGCTATCTCGCCTATTCTGTCAAGCAAAACGTAGTTAAGACAAATGGTAGACACGGGAACGGCGAATTGAGAAACGGATTCGGGAACGCCCCTCAAAAAAATCTTGCCCAGCACGGTTTTGGAAAAGGCGAATTTTCTTATTCTGAGCTTGCCTTTTTTTCTCATAAAGTGCGTGCCGATAACAAACATATAAAGCGTTTGAGAAATACCCGTGGCGATTGCCGCGCCCGCCATACCTTTTTTTAACGGATACACGAAAAGCCAGTCGAGAAATATATTGCTTGCGGAGCTTATCGCGGTTGCGACCATAACGAGCACGGGCGAACCGTCGTTTCTGCAAAAATACTGAAACGTAGTGCCGATAGCCGACGGAATAAGAAAAAGCGAATACCAGAAAAGGTAATCTCTCACGTAACCTATATACGTTTCGTTTGCGCCGAGCATATACCCTATCGGTTTTGTAAGCGTAGTGCCTGTAACGGTAAGAAGAACCGCCGCCGCGAGCATAACGCACAGCGCGTGCATAAACGCGTCGTTCGCGCCGTTTTCGTTACCCTTGCCGAACCGCACCGCCGCAACGGCAACGCCGCCTACCGTAATAAGCAAAAACACGGCGTTTATAATCATTATAAACGGAAACACTATATTTACCGCGCCCAGCGCGTTTTCTCCCACGCCGTTGCCTACGAATATTCCGTCTATTATCGTAAACAGAAAAAAACAAACCGAAGCTATAACGGACGGCGCGACGTATTTAAAAATCGTTTTTAGTTTAACGCTTTGCATTTTAATTCCCTCACGTCGGAAAAACGGAAGCACCCGTCCGTCGGATAAAAAAGACGCCCGATTATTATCTCTAATAATCGGGCGCACCCGACGTCTTTTCAACGGATGGTTTTATACCGAGCGTTGCGACGCTCACGTCCTCCGACGACTTATTTAACGTTTTATTCGATTAAAGTCGTGTATGTTATCATATACGAAAAATGCTGTCAAGCGATTATGACGCTTTATTCGTATTATTTGCCGAAAAATATTTCTTTCATTGCGAGCGCGTCAACGTCCTGCGTGCCTGCAGACTCGCAAATCACGTACGGCTCTAATTTCAGCTTTTTAAAAGCGGCGGAAAGCGGCGCGAATTCCGGACCGTATTTTTCGTCCGCAAAAGTGAGATGCCTTACTTCGCCTTTATCCGTGTACTCTATCTTAGAAAAATGCACGTGCATACGATTTATTCTTTCGTATCCCAGACGATTTATAAGATACGACAGCCTTTCTTCGTAATCTTCTTCGGTTTTAAGGCTGCCGCGCTCCCGCGCGTTCACGTGACCGAAGTCCACGCACGGCACGAAAACCTCGTCCGTGGCGCAAAAGTCGGCAATCTCTTCTATCGTACCTATCTGCGCGAGCTTACCCATCGTTTCCGGGCAGAACGTTACGTTCGCGTACCCGTTTTCGTAGATTTTGTCGCGAAGAATTTCTATCCGCTTTTTCGTAAGAGCCACGGCTTCTTCACGCGAAAGCTTGCCTTGGCTTGCGGGATGAAACACTACTCTCTCTCCGCCCATTTCAAGACATTTCTTTGCGCTTTCAAGCACGTAGAAATAAGACTTTTCCGCCATGGCGTCGTCCGGATTTGCAAAGTTCACGTAATACGGCGCGTGAACGCTTATCTCCACTCCCGCGGCGGAAAACGCTTCTTTTATCGAGCGAGCCTTCGCTTCCGTGAGCCTTACGCCCCTGCCGAACGAATATTCGAAGCAATCCAGCCCCATATTCTTTACCCACGCCGCCGACTGCTCGGTGTGCGTGTTGCCGGCAAGAAGAAACGCTTCCGAATTGCCGCTCGGACCGAACTTAATCATATTTTCCTTCGCCGACTTCTTTTATGTCTTTTTCGAGCTGCTCTTTGAGCTTTTCGGGCGAAACGAACTTTTGAATTTCTCTTATATACGCGTCGAAATAAACGGTGATTTTTTCGCCGTATATGTTTTCGTTAAAGTCTAAAAGATGCGCTTCGAGCATTTTATCGTTCACGTCGAATGTCGGGCGCGGTCCGAAATTAACCACCGCGCGATACGTTTTGCCTTTGACGGTTACTCTGCCCGCGTAAACGCCGTCTTTAAGCGGCTGTTTATCCCTTTCTATTTTGAGATTAGCGGTGGGGCAGCCTAAAGAAGAGCCTACGCCCCTGTCTTCTTTGACGACGCCCGTTATCGAAAAGCTTCTGCCGAGCATATCCGCGGCTTTTTTCGCGTTGCCCTCTGAAAGCAGACGCTTGACGCGCGAAGTGGAAATCTTCTTTCCGTCGGCGTCGGTCACGTCGTCCACGACGATAAGCGGCTGCTGTTTTCCTTCCGCATACTTGGCGAGATCGTCAACGTTTCCCGAAGCGAATTTGCCGAATTTATAATCCTTTCCGCAAACGTAACCCTGCACGTCGTATTTTTTGTTCAGTTTATTGAGGAACGCAAGCTTGCCGAGCGAAAGAAATCCGAAATCTACCGGCGCGAAATAAATATCGTCCGCGCCCAGACCCCTTAAAATTTCTTCGCGTTCGGAAGCGTTATAAACGCACTTATCTCTTTCTCCCGAAAGCATTGCTTTTAAGTTACCCTTAAAAGTGAATACGGCAAGCTCGCAGCCTTTTGCGTCGGCAAGCTTTCTCGCTTCTTCTATTACTTTACGATGTCCTTTATGAACGCTGTCGAAATACCCCAGGGCGACGACCGCTTTTTTTAACACTTTATCTGACATAGGCATTTATTTTTAAAATTCCCTCCTTGGATTCTCCTATTCCCCAGAATTCCTCGCGATTATAAACGCGGTATAACCCGTCTTTAAACCCGTAATCCGGGAAAATTCCGTTTAATATTTTAGTCGCCTGCTCTTCCGATAAAACAAGCTTCTCAAAACTCACCGCCTCGTCCGGCGGGATTATGTATTTTTCGGGTTCGTCCGACCGGGCGAACTCTTCGAGAGAAACGCTGTTTGAAAGGTCAAACACGCCCGACTTAACCCTTTTTAACGATGACATCGCCGCGACCGTCCCGCACGCCGCGCCTATATCCCGCGCGAGCGAGCGAATATACGTTCCGCCCTTGCAATCCACGGAAAACTCGTATTCGTCCGCAGAAGTCCTGCCGTTCAACGTGACGTTTGATATATTGACCTTTTTGGGTTGAAGCTCGAATTCAACGCCCTTTCTCGCGAGCTGATAGCCGCGCTTTCCGTCTATGCATTTTGCGGAATATTTAGGCGGAATCTGCTCGATTTCTCCGATAAACGCGGGCAAAACCGCTTTTATTTCTTCTTCGGACGGCACTATTCCCGTCGTTTCGGTAACGCTGCCCGTAACGTCTAACGTATCTGTGGTAAATCCGAAGCGAAACCGCGCGACGTAACTTTTATCTTTATCGAGAAGATATTGAAACAGCCGCGAGGTTTTATAAATTCCGACGGGCAGAACGCCTTCTGCCATAGGATCGAGCGTACCCATGTGACCGCACGGCGTATGAAACTTCTTTTTGACGGCGGAAACCGCCGCCGCGGAGCTTATACCCGCGGGCTTATACAAATTGATAAAGCCTTTCATTATTCTTCTATATATTTAGCCGCGGTAACGGTGATTCTGTCAACGACTTCTTCGTATTCGCCGCAGATTTTGCAGCCGCTCGCGAGAACGTGTCCGCCGCCTCCGAAGTTTTTGGCGACCGCGTTTACGTCGGCGGAAACCGACCTTAAGCTTATCTTATAAGCGTTTTTATCCGTTTCCATAACGGCGATTCCTATCTCCACGCCCTTTATGCCCATAACGAAGTCGATAAACCCCTCGGTATCCTCCGTTTTCGCCCCGCTTGCTTCTAAATTGCTTGCGGGTATGGAAATAAGCGCGATTTTGCCGTCCTTAAAATAACGGATTTTTTCCATCGTCAGACCGAAAAGCTTTGCGCGTTCTTTCGATTGAGAAGCAAAACAGTTAAAGTATATCTTATTGAGATCCGCGCCCTTTTCCACAAGCTCCGCGGTAACGCGAAGCGTAGACGGCGTGACGTTTTTATGGCGGAAGTTGCCCGTATCGGTCATTATGCCCGTGGCGAGCGCGTCCGCTGTTTCGGGCGATATAAAAGCCCCTGCCGCCAAAGCCAGCTCGTAAATATTTTCCGCGTTTGCGGCTTTATCGACGACGTAATTTTTACGCGCGAAATAGCCGTTTGAAATATGGTGATCTATAGAATACGTAACGAGCGAAGTTCTTAAATACGCGTCCGCAAATTTCCCGAGTCGGGATATATCGGCGCAGTCTATCGCGGCAAGCGCCGAATACTTGGACTCGTCTATATCGTCCGAGCTTATATTTTCCGCGCCTTTTAGAAAAGCATACTTTGCGGGAACGGGATCGTCGGAATAGATATCCGCTTTAACGCCCTTTTCCATAAGCATAAAACGCAAAGCGACGGCAGACCCTATCGTATCCCCGTCCGGGTGAATGTGGCAGATCAGCGCGACGCTTTTTTCTGAAAAAAGTCTGTTTGCGAGAGCGGTTAAAGAAATCATTTTTTCTCGTCCTCGCTGATTTTATAAAGGAGCTTATCCATTTTGTCGCCGTATTCGAGAGAGCGGTCGAGAATAAGGTCAAGCTCCGGCACGGTGCGGATACGCATACTCTTGCCGAGTTCGTATCTGATTTTTTTCGCGTCGGCGCATAGCGCGGCGAAACTCTCGTTCTTTTTGTTCTCGTCCGTAGAAAAAACGCTCACGAACACTTTGGCGTAAGAAATATCCGGCGAAACGTCTACGTCGGTTACCGAAACCATAGCCGTAACGGCGGGGTTTTTAAGTTTTTTTGCGATAATCTCGCTTATTTCTCTTTTCAGTTCGGCGTTAAGCCTGTCCGTGCGACTCACGCCGCCGCCGTGTTTTTTCATTCTATACTTCCTTTATAGCGTTCGTCCGTCTTTTATCCGGCGGACGAACCCGCAATATCGTTTTTGCCTTACGTTACGCTTTCGTTTCTTCTACGATATAACATTCGATAAAATCCCCGACCTTTATGTCGTTGAATTTTTCTATCGAAATACCGCACTCGAAGCCTTGCGAAACCTCTTTAACGTCGTCTTTAAAGCGTTTGAGCTGCAATACGTTGCCTTCGGTTATCATTATATCGTCGCGATAAATACGCAGCTTGCCGTTTCTCGCGATCTTGCCCTCGGTAACGTAACACCCCGCGACCTGACCGACGCCGGAAATCTTAAAGACTTCGCGGACTTCCGCCTTGCCGAGATACACTTCGGTAATCTTGGGCTTAAGCATACCTTTAAGAGCTTTTTCAACGTCTTCTATCGCTTCGTAGATTATTCTGTAAAGCTTGATTTCCACGCCGCTCTTTTCCGCTATCTGCTTCGCGTTGGAATCGGGGCGCACGTTGAACCCTATTATTATCGCGCCGGAAGATTCCGCAAGCATAATATCCGATTCCTTTATCGCGCCGACCGCCGCGTGGATAACGTTTACTTTTACTTCGTCGTTAGAAAGCTTTTCGAGAGATTGTTTAACGGCTTCCACCGACCCCTGAACGTCCGCCTTTACTATAATGCCGAGACCTTTCATTTCGCCTTCCGCAATCTTGTTGAACACGTCGTCCAGCGTGACCTTGGAAGAAGCCTTTATCATATTTTCTCTTTCTTTGTTCTTTCTCTCTTCCGCGACGAGCTTCATAAGCTTATCCTGCTCTACCGCGTAAAGAATATCTCCCGCTTCCGGCACGTCGTCCAAGCCCATTATGGAAACGGGAACGGACGGACCTGCGGACGCAACCTTTCTGCCCTTGTCGTCGCTCATCGCTCTTATTTTGCCCGTAACCGTACCGACGATGACGTTATCGGAAACGCGGAGCGTTCCGTTTTGTATAAGCACCGTGGCGATCGGTCCTTTGCCGGGATCGAGCTTGGCTTCTATAACTACGCCCTTCGCCTTTCTCGAGGGATCGGCTTTGAGGTCTTTCACCTCCGCAAGCGTAAGAATACTGCTCAAAAGATTATCGAATCCTTCTCCCGTCTTTGCGGAAACGGGACAAATCATAACGTCGCCGCCCCATTCTTCGGGAACGAGACCCTTTTCGGTAAGCTGTGTTTTGACTTTTTCTATATTCGCTTCGGGCTTATCTATCTTGTTCACCGCGACGATGATGGGAACGCCCGCAGCTTTCGCGTGCGAAATCGCTTCTTCGGTCTGCGGCATTATTCCGTCGTCCGCGGCGACTACGAGAACGGCTATATCCGTTGCCTGCGCGCCTCTCGCGCGCATTGCGGTAAACGCCGCGTGTCCCGGGGTATCGAGGAAGGTTATCGGATTGCCGTCAACGGTAACCTGATACGCGCCTATGTGCTGCGTTATTCCGCCGGCTTCGCCCGCGGTGACGTTGGTTTTTCTTATTCTGTCGAGAATAGAAGTTTTGCCGTGGTCTACGTGACCCATAACGGTTACGACCGGAGGACGGCGAACGAGCTTGCTCTCGTCTTCTACGGCGTCGTCAAAGCCTTCCGACAGAACGTCTTCCGCCGTCTTGTCGAGTTTGAGTTCGAGCTTAACGCCGATTTCGTCCGCGACGAACGCGGCGGTGTCGAAATCCACAGAATCGTTTATGGTTTTCATTATGCCCTCTTTAAAGAGCCTTTTGGTAATTTCCGCCGCGGTTATGCCGATTTTTTCCGACAAAACTTTAAGCGGGATTATTTCCGTATTGATAACGGCTTTTTCTATCTTTATAACGTTGGATTCAGCCTGTTCTTTATTCTTTTTGACCGGACGGAATTTTCTGTAACCCGTTTTATTCTCGTCGAAATCGTCTATATCGACGCTGTTTCTGATAAGAGAGCGTTTATTGAGCGAGTGTTTGTCTTCGTACTGTTTTTCACCGCCCGTTTTCTTTTTGCCGAACGACCTTTTATCTCCGGCAGGCACGATAGGCGGCGCAACGTAAGTCGGCTGCGGTTTTTTGCCGCCGACGGGACGAGCCGCGCCGTTTCTGTTAAATCCGCCCTGACCGTTTGCCCCCGCAGGTCTTTGCGGACGATCTCCGAATCTGTTCGGTCTGTCGCCGTAAGGTCTCTGAGGTCTGTCGGACTGAGGACGCGCGGGTTTAGGCTGTTCTTTAGGCACGTATTCGCGGCGAACTATAAAGGAAGGTCGGGGTTTTTCCGCAGGCGCGGCGGGCGTTGCCGTAACCTTTTCTTTTTCGGGTTCGGCTTTCGCTTCTTTTTTAATATCTTTTACCGGTTCTTCCGCAACGGGTTTTTCTTCGGCTTTCGGCTTTTTCTCTTCTTTAACCGCTTCCGCTTTTGCGGATTCGGGCAAAGGCGCGACTTTTTCAGCCGCACGCGGAGCTTCTTTTTCCGCGTTGCCGGCAGCGGACAAAGCCTGTTTCGCGGATTCTTCCGCTTCCTGACGGGCTTTTTCCGTCTCGATAGCGTTAAGCTTTTCGGCAAGACGAGCTTTCAGGCTTTTAAGATCGCTTTCCGACTTATTCAAGGCGGAAACGAGTTCGTTAATCTTGCCGCCCGAGAGAATCTCGCCCGTTTTTTTGATGTTTTCATTATGCATTTCAGCCATAAATTACTCCTGAACCGTTATAAAATCTTTTTCCGAATCGGCTTTCGCGGCAAGCGCAAGGCTCTTGTCGGTAACAGCCATAATCTTTGCGTTGTGTTTATAAATGATTTCTTCCAGCGTTTCTTTTTCCGTTTTAATCAGCGGACAATTGAATTTTTTCGCAAGCTTTTTCGCTTCGTCCAAAGAATTTTCGCTCGCCGTTCTGCACACTACCAGAAGATATACTTTTTTAAGGCTCGCAACGGAATTAAAACCCGTGCGGAATTTGCCCGCGCGCACCGCAAACCCTAAAAAAGTCTGCGTTCTCCCTTTATTTTCCAAGAAACTCCTCCGCAATCTTATCGTATACGGAATCGTCTACCGCGCAGGAAAACGCGCGGTTTAAAAGCTTGCTTTTTTTAAGTTTTTTAAAACATTCCGCGTCGTTGCAGATATACGCGCCGCGCCCGTTGGCTTTGCCGGTTTTATCGAGAGAAATCTCGTCGCCGTATTTAACCACGCGGAGCATTTCGCGCTTATCTTTGCACGCCCTGCACGCAATGCACGTGCGCATAGGAATTTTCTTTTCCATCGACGTTCCTTCCGTTTCTTTTCGTTATTATCGTTTTTATTCTTCCGCAGGCGCGTTCTCTTCGACAGGCGCGTTCTCTTCGACCTCGGCGTTTTCGGAAACTTCCGCCCCCGCGTCTTCTCCGAGTTCCGCGAGAGCCGCGCTTTCGCTTTTAACGTCTATTTTCCAGTTGGTAAGGCGTACCGCGAGTCTTGCGTTCTGACCGCTTCTGCCTATCGCGAGAGAAAGCTTATCGTCCGGCACTATCGCCATCGCGCTGTTATCCCCCGTCTGAACGACTTTTACCACTCTCGCGGGCGACAACGCCATAGAGATGTATTCGAGCGGGTTTTCGCTCCAGGGAATAATATCGATTTTTTCTCCGCCGAGTTCAGAAACGATCGCGTTGACTCTCGACCCCTTGTTGCCGACGCACGCGCCTATCGCGTCCACCGCGGGGTCTTCCGACCAGATAGCGACTTTGGTACGCTGTCCGGGTTCTCTCGCAATGCTCTTTATCTGCACGATACCCTGTTTGATTTCGGGAACTTCGTTTTCAAAAAGTCTGCGGACAAGCCCGCTGCTTGTACGCGAAACCATAATCTGCGCGCCCTTGCCCGAATTTTTTACTTTTTTGACGAACACGTTAAGCTTTTGATTTATTTCGTATTTTTCGCCGGGCACCTGATCTCTCGGAGTAAGCACGCCTTCTATCTGATTGCTGCCGACTTCTACGTAAACGTTGCCGTTTTCTATTCTGCGAACGATGCAAGGCATAAGTTCGCCTTCTTTATCTTCGAACTCGTTTACGGTGTTTTCGCGTTCTATTTCGCGAAGCTTTTGCGTAAGTACCTGTCTTGCGGTCTGCGCGGCGATTCTGCCAAAATCTTTGGATTTTATTTCCACGACGAAACTATCGCCGGGTTTATAAGATTTTTTCGTTTCGCGCGCTTCTTCGAGACTTATTTCCTTATCCGGATCTTCGACCTCTTCGACTACGGTTCTCACGCTGTTTATGGTAACGGATTTTTTCTCGGGATTAAGTTTTATTGAAATATCCCCCGCCACGCCGGACATTTTTTTATAAGCGATGCTCATAGCGTTTTCGAGCGCGGCGACGAATTCGTCCTGCGCGATACCTTTCTGTTTTTCCAGTTCTTCCAACGCCAGAAAAAAGTCCTGATTGATCATAATGTTCTCCTTAAATTAAATGAAAATCTTGATAATTTATATTCGTGTCGCGCCCGCAGGCAAATTGCCGACTGTCGCCTGAATTCCGTTTTAAAAATCTATATATTCGTTTACTTTGACCACGTTTTTAAGTTCGAGCGACAAAGAAAGCTTGTCAAAAGTTTCTATCACCACACACTTTCCGTCGTACTTTTTTAAGATTCCTTCGTAAAACTTTTTGCCTTTTACGGAAGAATAAAGCTTTACTTCTACTTTCTTACCTATATGCGAAAGAAAATCCTCTTCCGTTTTAAACGCTCTGTCCGCGCCGGGAGAAGAAACGTTGAGAGTATAAGGCGCGCCTGCCGACGGATCGAGTTCGTCGAGAGCTTCGCTTATCGCGTTGTGAAAGCGTTCGCAATCATCGAGAGTAACGCCGCCGTCTTTATCCACGAAAACGGTGAGCGCGGGATTTTTGCCCTGCTTGAATTCTGCGTCGTAAACTTTAAGCCCTGTCTTTTCGGCTGTTTCTTCGCATAATTTTTTCACTGCGCATAAATCGAATTTCACGGAATAAAACCTCCCATAAAAAGTTATGAGAACGGAAAACCGTTCTCATAATACAAGCAAGTATCTGATAAGCATCTATATGATACCACGTTTTAAGGCTTTTCGCAAGCGTTTTTCAACCGATTGCGCAAAATTTACCGCAAAATTATGCGTTTTCTTCTTTTTTTGCCTTAATTTTCATCAGCTCGATGAAAATCTCCGCGGTTGCGTAAGCGTCCGACAGCGCGCGGTGATGACGGAACACCACGCCGAAGTGATCCGCCACGACGTTAAGCTTGTTGTTTACGAGTCCCGGAACGTAAGTTCTCGACATAATCACCGTATCGAGAATCTTGTTTCTCACTTCGTAATCCTCCTTTGCGGCTTCTCTCCTTATAAAAGACAAATCGAAGTCCGCATAGTGCGCGACGAGAACCGTTCCGTCTATAAACTTCATAAAATCGGGAAAGATTTCTTCCGGCGAAGGCGCGTCTTTAAGCATCTCTTCGGTAATTCCCGTGAGCTTTACGTTCTCCGGCGTAAGTTTTTTGGTAGGCTTTACGAGCGTCGTCCATTGCTCGCTTATTCTGCCGTTTCTTATTTTTACCGCGCCGATTTCGGTTATTTCGTCAGAGTTTTCAAGTCCCGTGGTTTCTATATCTAAAACTACGTATTCTTTATCCGTAAGCTCCGCCGGCAAAACCGTTTCTTCGTCGAACACGCTTTTCACTTTCACGGTGGAAGCCTGCTCGGGGAAAATCTTTTTATAATTTCTCGGAGCGGTCTTTTTGGCTTTGCTTTCCGGCTTGAAATCCTCGGGGAAGGTGCAGCGGTTTATTTTTTCAAACGTGAGAGATTGTCTGCCGTTGTAATCGCCTATCGTGGCGCGCGCGATTATCGCGTCGCCCTCTTTAATCTCTTTTATTTTCTGATAAGTCGTTTTTTTTGTAAAATACACGCCGCCCGTTCTGCCCGTGGTGTCGTCTATGTGGATTATGAAAAACGGCTTGCCGTTTTTCGTCGTGCGCTCGTCTATAGAAGTAACCGTGCCGCACACGGTGACCGCGCCGCTCGTAAGGTCTTCTATATACTGCGCGGAATCGCCTAACGTCGGATCGTCTATGGGAATAACGTCTTTTACCTTTATCGTGCGGCGCATTATTTTTTGCAGCTCGCTTTCGTAAACCTCTTCCGACAGAATGTTTACTTTTTCCACGTCCGTTTTAATCTCGGTCGTTCCCACGAAATCGGAACAGAACCGCCCGGAAAGGTATTCGTCCAGCTTTTTTATCGCGCCGTTTTTCATCACGTAATCCGCCCCGTCGGCAGGGAGTTTAAGGGTATATTTCACAACGTTGCCGACGAGCGAAGAGCTGACGTCAGACTCGTCCATAAAGATGGATACGGACGGATAATTTTTCTTGAGAAAATCGTACGCCGCGAGATTGACGAGCTGATCGTCGCTCGCGATTTTTTCGGTTTTTACGAACACTTCCCGAAACGATTCGGGCGTAAGGCTCATAGCCTTTTCCGCGATTTTTCTTTTAAGGGCGTCGTCTATCGGCTTATCGCAGATAAAAAGGTAGGTAATCGACCGCGCGGACTTATCCACTTCTACGGATTTTACCTTGGCGTTTTTAAGCCGTTCGTCTATTCCCCTTATTTCGTTTATAAACTCTTCGTAACTTCTTATTTTAGACATTCGTCTATCTCCGCGAAAAACTCTTTTTCCAGATTTTCTTCCCTGACTTTTTTTATAATCCTGCCGCCCGAAAAAATCACGCAGCCGTCTTTGCCTCCCGCAACGCCTATATCAGCGTCCGCGGCTTCTCCCGGTCCGTTTACCACGCAACCCATAACGGCTATTTTTATCGGCTTTTTAACGTTTTTAACGTATTCTTCCGTTTTAGCCGCAAACCCCATGCAATCCCACGCGCATCTGCCGCAGGTAGGACAGGCAATCACCTCCGCCCCGTAGCTTTCGAGCTTCAACGCGGAAAGAATCGCTTTCGCCGCGACGACCTCTCTCACGGGATCGGCGGAAAGGCTGACTCTTATCGTGTCGCCTATGCCTTCGGATAAAAGCGCGCCTATCGCCACGGCGTTTTTCACCACGCCGTTGTATTCCGTACCCGCCTCCGTTACGCCGATATGCAGCGGATAGTCGGCGCGCTCCGCAATATATTTATTCGCCTTTACGGTAAGCGGCGCGTCGGAAGCTTTTACCGAAACGACTATATCGCTCACGCCGTATTTTTCAAGACAGCGGGCGTTTTTCAGCGCGCTCTCGCCGAGAGAAATTTCGTTTCTGCCGTATTTATTTAAAAATTCTTTTTCTATGCTGCCCGTATTAGAACCGACGCGCACGGGGATTTTTGCGGATTTTAACGCCGCCGCTATTTCTCTTATCTTATCTTCCCCGCCCACGTTGCCGGGGTTTATGCGGATTTTATCCGCGCCGCCGTCTATCGCCTTTATCGCGAGCCGATAATCAAAATGAATATCCGCGACGAGCGGAATATCGACGCGTTTTTTAAGCTCCGCAAAAGACTTCGCGTCGGCTTCGTCGAGAACGGAAAACCTGAGTATGTCGCAACCCGCTTCTTTAAGAATCCTCGCCTGTTCCGCGGCTTTTCCCGTGTCGGAAATTTTCAGCGTAGACATAGACTGCACGGCTGTTTTTTCTCCGCCGCCTATCGTCACGCCTCCTATAATTACTTTTCTGCTCATATAATAATGATACCACAAATCTTCGCGTTTGTAAACTCATAACGGCAAAAAACGTAAAAAGGCGCGCCGCTTTTACGCGCGGCGCGCCCCGAAATCACGTTTTGCGGGATTTGTACATATAAATAACGTTCTGATAATAGTCTTCGAGATACAAAACGAGTTTGCCTTCTTTCGAAATATCGGTAAACGCCGCGGCTGCTCCCAGCGTGTCGTAATACCCGCACACGCAATCGATAACGTCCTGATAATAACCCATATCGTAAAGTTGTTCTTTGGTAAACTCCACGTTTTTTATCTCCATAAACTTAAGCCGATACGTCATATTCAGCTGTTTTATCGCGTTGGCGTATCTTTGTTTCTTTTCCGAGATCGAATTGTTGTACTTAAAAGCTTCGGTTTTCTGCTTTTCCTGCGCGTCTTTAAGTTCCGTCACCTTGGCGGCTTTTTCATAAGCGTGTATATCGTCGTAATAATTATCCGCCCCCGCAAGCGCGGCGTTAAGCGAAGAAATCTCCGCGTTTATCTCCGCGACGGCTGCGTTTTTATCGGCTTCCGCCTTGGCGATTTCCGCGTTCTTTTTGCTTTCCATTTCCGCAAGCTTGTCGAGAACCACGTTAGAATGAGCGAACCCCTTTTTTACCGCTTCTTTTTCCACCTTATCCTCGCTCTTAAGATAAGCGGCGTTTATTTTTTCTTCGAGCGCGGCGGCGTCCGACGTAACCGAACTCTTTTTGGCGTTCAGCGCGGCGAGCTTTTCGTTTATCGTTTTTTTAAGCGCGAGAACCTCCCGCTCGTGCGCGGATTTAAGAAGAACTTCCGCCTTTGCGCCAAGCTGCTCGTCCGTAAGTTCCGTAACGGTCATATCCGAAAGAGTAAGAGGGTCGAACGTAACAGGCGCATAATTCTCTCTCGTAACGCGGTAATAATTATAAATCGTCTGGAGCGTGGCGTACATCTGCTCCTTGGTCGTAGGTTTTGTGAATTCCATCATCTCTCTCCTAAAATTCTGTATTTAACGGATATCTGCGTGTTTTTTCCCGCGCCCTCCGCCGAAAAGGAAAACTTTTTCGAAACGAGATTGCAATAAAAAACGTTGCAACCCGCTTCCGCAAAAAATTTTTTCTCGCCGAAATCCCCCGCCACGGAAAACGAAAGAGTTCTGTCCGCGCAGATTTCCGCCTTGACCAACGCTTTTTTCGCGCAGGTTTTAAAGTCCGTTTCGAGCGGAGCGGGCTTTTCTTCTTTAGTGGTTTCTACTGCAAGACAAATCTTATTGTTAGACGGATTTACCGCGTAACCTTCGTCCGCGACGTATCCGCTGCCCTTGGAGATAAACCCGTTTTCTTCGTCGCCGGATTTTACGCAAAGCATTTTGTATTCCGAATTTATTAAAAACGGCAACAGATAAAACCCCTTTGCGGAAGCGGCGTTATAAGCGGAGTATAAACTCGTACCCGCGGGGAGCTGAAACGTCTTTAAGCTCTTTCCGTACTTAACGAGTTTTCCGTCGCTTATAAAGAAAACGTTTTCTCCGATTTTCGTCGCGCTGTTTTTTTTCACGTCGAGATAACCGAGCGGAATTTTTTCCGCGGAATAATCCGTTCTGTCACCCGTCACGGAAAGCTCCGTCACCGAATGCTCGCAAACAAGACACAACTTGCTGTTAAGCCCGCACATAAAAACGATCTCGCCGTCTTCGCTTTCCGTCTCGAAATAGCCGCCGAGCTTTGTTCCGACGGAAAAATTCGTGAAATCGAACGGCGCGGAAAATCTCAACAGTTTCCCTTTTGCCACGAACAGCATTCCGTTAAACACCGTAAAACAATCCCCGTAAGGCACGTTTTTCTCTTCGTCCTCGCCTTCGATAACGCTCGCTTGTTCGCCGACGATAAGCAGTTTCGTTTCTCCCCCGTAAGTAATCGCAACTATCTGCGGCGCGGAATCGAAAATTTTTCCCGAAAGCGGTTCGTAACCCGTGTTCGTGCGTTCGTAAACTTTTTTATCGGAACAATATGCAAGCGTTCTGCCGTTCTTCCGATAAGGCTTTAAAATCCGCTTACCCACGGGCGGGAGCATCGCGTCCGTGAAAACGACGTCCGGTTCGGGCGCGACGTAAAAGCTGCCGAGCACCGCCGTTTTTTCGGTAAACGCGGGCTTTAAAAAACCGTTTACCTTGCTTCTCACAGCCAACCCCTCCTTTTGATTCTCTTGTTTTCGGGCATACAAAACCGTTCCACGCCGTCCGAAAAACGCTTGCGGAAAGCTACGGCTTCTTCCGTTCTCCCCGCTATAAGACAATCCTCCGCCGCCGTACCCAAAGCCAGAACTTCGGCCGAAACGTCCTTTTCGGTATAACCCGTTTCATCGTCAAGTCCCGCGTTTGCGGGAGAATACGCATAAATCAGGGTGATTTCTCCGCCGCAGACGCGCATATATTCGGGAAACACCGTAAATGAAAGCTTATTGCCGTAAGAATCGTAAACGCCGAGTATTTTTATCGGGTTTTCTTTTAACGCGGAATATCTCACTATCCCGTCCGTCGCGGTTATTTTTTCTTCCTTTTTCATCGGAATATAGCTCGCGGCAAGCTCGCCAGTCACGAGGTTTACGAGCCGCGTAAACAAATCGATTTCCGAAAGAACGGTCTTGTCCGTTTCCGTAGCGGAAGACGACAGACTCGAAAAAACTTTTTCCCTCGCGGTAAAATCGGCGGCGATTTTTATAATTTCTCTTATTTTCATCGCAATCTCCTTTTTTAAGATAAAAAATATGCGCCGGACGCAACGCGGCGTTCGGCGCAAAAATCGTCAGGCTTCGGTAATGCCGGTTAAAACGCCTTGTCCGTAGGGGCGGGCGCATATAAGCTCTGCGTATTTAACGAGCGTTGCGGTATATACGGGTTTGCCGGGCACTTGTTTTAAGATGCTTCCGTCGTCCCCCGTGAGCCACTGCCAGTCGCAAAGCTGACATAAAGTAAAGTCTTTGCTGTTTATGAGATACATAGTACCCGCGGGGCAGAATCTGTCCGCAACGACGGGTATTCCGTTATAGCTCATGGTTTTGAATCCGCCTTCGAGTTCCACGGTATCTATCACTCTCTTGTTTGCGGAGAAGAGTTTATAAAGCGCGCGGCGCACGCCCCAGGAACAAAGGATCATATCTATCGGCGCGCCGCTTTTTTCCTCGATTACGTCGAGAGCTTTCTGAAGCCCGAGCTCCGTAATGTTGCCCACGTTAGAAAGGTTGTACGGCAACACCCAGCTTTCGGCTATTCTGTCGCAACCGTACAGAGTGGAATCAACGTCGAATATCGCGCCGAGACCGGTTATTTCGTTGTTATAAGAACCTTGCACGGTAATAATAGTGCCTTCCGCAACGGTTTCGTCCGTAGGCGCGGTGCCGTCCACCTTTATCGCCTTGGACACTCTGTCGAGTATTGTGATTCTTCTGCCGCCGAAGCCGCTGATAATCGAGCCGTCGGTTGCGTTTCTGAAATCGACGAGCATACCCTCGGCAAGGTTACTCACGCTGTCCAGAGCGACTATGCCGTTCTGAATTTTAACAACTTTCGCCACCTTGCCCGTGCCGTCGCCGAACAACATTCTGCCGAGATTGAACGCGCTGGATCTTATCAGACTTTCCATTTCGTTGTTGAGAAGATTCACGAACGCGCCCGCGTTGTTCTCAGACGCCCTTATCGCCTTGTCGCTTATCTCTATCGTTCCGTAAAGGTTTTTAAGCCCCAACGTAATCTGTTTATATCCGGAACTCGCCGAAGCGGGAAGCGCTCCCTCCTCGGAGCCTGCGCCCACGCCGCCGTTCACACCGTAGCAAACGAGTTTTTTTACTTCTTTGCCCCAGACGTCGTCCGTGCTTTTCTTTATCTTCGCATAAAAGGGCGAAATAACGTCCAACTGTTGCGCTACCGCGTCGAGATAATAAGTTTTCAACGCCTTGTCAGCGTTAGTCAAGTTTACTGCCATTTAAAAATCTCCATTTAAAATTGTTTTTTTGTTTCCGACCTCAAAAGGTCGGCGGTTCAGTCGAAAAACTCTTTGGCGAGTTTTCCCGCTTCGTTTATCGTGACGGGACGGGAAGGCGGGGTTTTTATGCCCGATCCCGCGCCGTCCATCACTATCGCTTTGGTTTTGGCTTCCAGCACGCTTTTCAGGTAGTCTTTAAGGATGTCTTCTTTCTCCTTATCGGTTATACCGCGAACGTTCGCGCTTTCGCTTTCCGTCGGGGCGATTACCTTGTCGGCGGCAGACGCCGTTTCGAGTTCTTTAAGCCGCTGACAGCGTTTGGTAAATTCAGCCTGCAAAGACTCGTACGCTTTATAAAGCGCGGCGGCGTCTTTAAACTTTCCGTATGAGACGCTCGTTCCGTCGTCGCTCGTTTTCTTTTCCGCCTCCGCGGCTTCGTCGGCGGCAACGCCCGTTTGTTCAACATTAAGTTCTTCCATTATCGATTTTCTCCTTTAATATTTTTATAATTTTAAGCCTGCGGCGTTATTTTTCGCCGCGGCGTTTTCACGTTTTATTCTGTCTTTGTGTTCTTTAAGATGGGCGAACAGTCTCTGTTTTTCTTCTTCGTTAAGCTCGTCGTATTCGCTTAAAATATATCGCGTATGCTCGTCGAGATGAATTTCGTCGTCGTCCACTTCTTCGGCGTGAACCTCGCGTTTTCTTATCCGTTCGTTTTCTTTCTGCGCCTTTTCGCTCTGCATTTCCGAAACGCCTTTCTGATAATCGAGGTCTTTATAACCGAGCAGCGACAAAACTTTTTCTTTGGTCGCGGGGCGCAAATCGCCCGTTTCGTCCGTTAAAAGACCGCTTTGATACAGTTTGAAAATCATTTCTTTTTTCTGGCTGTGAGAATACAAAAGCTCGTTTTCGTTTTCGAGATACACGTCGTCGGAATTGACGGCGGATTTATCCACGTAAGTTATCCGCGTTTTGTTAAAGGAATCCCTTATCTTTATCATTCTCACGCCCGCGGCGAACTGCGCGTAAAGCCTTATAACCTGCCGCGCGATTTCGAGATAACATTTTCTTATCGTTTCCGCGGAAACGATAAGTCTTTCGTTATCCTGTTCCACGAGTATTTCGAGCGCGGTACCGCTCGCCACGTTCGCGTTTGACATAGAAGACGACACCTCGGCAACGCCGCTTATCGTGACGAATTCGTTAAGAAGCTTTTCTTCTTCCTCGTTGAAATCCGACGGCATAGAAAGCCCGCCCATCATCTCCGGCGCGGAAGAACCTTGCCGATAAACCAGAACTTTTCCGGGAGGCAAGCCTTCCGATTCCAGATCGTCCACGTCGAGCGAGCCGTCTTCCACCTTCATAACGCCCATAGACAGCCTGTTCAAAAACTCGTGCTTTCTGTTTTTCACCGCGTTGAACGCGCGCTGAACGGGAATAAGTCTTTCCGTAATGCTTGCGCCGAAAAACCGCCCCGCGGCTTTAAGACAAACCTGTTTTACGAAAGGAAACGTTCTCGCCCCGTTCTTGCCGTTTTTATACGGCAGCTCGCCGTAATACAAAAGCTCGTCGCCCGCGACCGTTATAAGCCTGCCGGACGGAAATTCCGCAGACGGCTTTTCGTATTTTTCTATCACGATCGCGGCGTTTTCTATAGTCGTTTTCGCGCCGCTTTTTGCGGAATCGCTTTTAAATAGACCGAAAACGTCTAAATTCTCGCCCGCGACGGCAACGCCGTATTTTTCTTTGATTTCTCGCACGGGCAACGCTCTCGCGTGTATAATGCTGAAACAGTCGTCTAATTCTTCGCTGAACAGGCTGTCGGGAAAGATCTCGAACGGAGAAACGGGAATGATTTTCACGTCGCCCTCGAAAACCGTTTCCCCGTCCGCTTCGCCCACGGCGTTGCCGCCACGGTTATCCCAGACGATTTTATAAAAGCCCGTTCCGCAGGTTTCGCTCCATACGGTAACTTTTTTGACGGTTTCGTCGAGGTCGTATTTTTCAAAAGCGGAAGCGAGCAGTTTTTCCGCGATCGCCGCGCCGTTCACGTCTTTGTCGTCATCGGTTTTGGGGCGAACGGAAAACAGCGGCGACACTCTCGAAAACCTTGCGAGCCGCGACTCGATGACGGGGGCTACGTGATTGAAAACTTCTCTTTCCTGCCAGAAAAAGTCTCTGTCCTTATCCTCTAAATCTCCGCGCGCGTTAATGCCGCAGTATTGATTTCCGGATATAAAATTCATATTCAGCTCCCATTGCCGTTCGTTTTCAACCCGTGCCTTGCGGCGGTTTTCAAAGTCGGCTTTAACGTCCGCAATCAGATCTTCTTTAAACTTGTCTTTTTCGTTTTTGTCGATTTTTTTCAACGTTTATTCTCCTTTTTTTGTTTTTCGGACAGCTCTTTTATGAGCCTTTCCTTTTCTTTTTCCAGTTCCTCGTCGGACATTTCCCCCACGGGAACGAACGCTTCGTCCATCAGCATTTTAAGGGCGGACATATCGGGCGGAACGTTCTTTTTGGTCACCTTTTTTTTAGAAAGCTTTACCTCTCCCGCTTCGTCCGAAACGTATTCTTCAACGACTTCGGTCGCGTCGTAACCCAACGCCTTTTTAACGAGAGCGGCTTTTACTTTCTTTTCATTTAAACGTTTTTCTCTCATTAAGAATTTTCCTGTAAAGTCTCTCCTTATCTTTCTGAATTTCGTTTTTAACGGGCTTTTCGGGCGCGCATTTCGGCTTGGTCATTATGTAATAACGCAATTCGTCCAGCGCGTGGTCGTCCGCCTTGACGGGCGTGTCGCCTTCTTTAAAACGATAATTTTTCAATTCCCTTATCAGGTTGACGCAATTTCTGAAAATATAAATTTTGGGCTTACCGTTTATCGGCGCAAGATATCCCTTTACCCGCTCCAACCCCGCAAACAAATCCTTGTTTACCTTGGGATTAACCGCGATGCCTTCTTCCGTAAACAACTCCGTCACCGATTTTGCCGAAGCGAGCGTTTTCTGATTCGCCGCCGAGTCGATAAGCGCAATAATTCGCCCGTTTTTATCCTTTTTCCAACCGATTTCGTCGCTGATTCGGCGAATCTCCGCGGCGTGATATTTTATGTCGCGCCCCGCCTCGAAATGCTCCGCCACCACGTATACCGTTCCGTCGTAGTCCGCGCAGTACCAGTTCGCCGCGAGCGGGTTATTAAGCCCCGGGTCTATAGAAACGGTATCCTGCCACTCTTCCGGCACGGGGAACGGGTCGATAACGTGAACGTTTTCGTCGAATTCGGGATACACAAGCCCGTAAGAACACTTAAACCTGCCGTAACGCCGCGTTTCCAGCTGTTCGGCGGAAAGGGTTTTGGTATACGCTTCCGTTTCTTTCTCGTCGAGATACGGATTGTCCGCCCATTCCATAAACTCGTACCACACCTCGTCGGAGTTTTTTTCGTTGAGATAGATTTCGTCGTAAATAAACGTAAGCCCTTTAAGCGGCGTCATCGTTCCGAAAATATCGCCGCGCTTATCGAGAACGCGCATACGGCATTCCGCGTAAATATCTTCCGGCGGCTCTTCGTCGAACCATACGAAATCGAGCGAACTGCCCTGAAACTTTTCTCTGCCCTGATCGCACGACTTAAAGCCGATCGTAGACGTGCCGCCGAATACGTTTTTAACGCGTATCTGGTCGATAACGCCGTATTCGGGACTTTCTTTTTTGCCGGACAGCATAACCACGTCTTCTATCCAGCGTGGGTCGAGATAATGCAGTACTTTCGCCTGCGCCACGTCGCGCTGAACCTGCGCCGACAGAGACACCACCCACCCGAACACGTTTTTTCTGTTCTGCCTGTAAGGGTGAATCCCCCGCGCCATATAAACCGTTTCTACCGCCCCGCACTCGGTCTTGCCGCTTCTGTTCCCGCCGAAAACCCACCTGTTCTTTTTTTGGCATTTGTGAAACGCCAACTGCTTTAAATGAACTTTTTCCCCCGCGTTGTATTTAGAAAGATAATCGCCGTCCGCGCGGCGTTTCTGTTCTTCTTCGATAAGTCTGATGCGCTCGACGATCTCTCTCACTACTGCGTCCTCCCGTAAGCGAATTTCAAAATCGCCCGCATTGTACCACCGATTTTTTATTTGACAAGCACTTTACGACGGGTAAAACGTAAAAAAATAAAAAATTATTTTCCTAATGACAGCGCGGGGTGCGGTACTCAATAGCGTCATTGCGGACGACTTTGACGGACACCGCATATTGTCATTGCGAGGGGTTTTTAACCCCGCGGCAATCTCTTTATATAAATACTGCGGGGGAACGCCG
>ULRP01089138.1_pt1 | contig 21413 bp, 12 predicted proteins | sample 1955521 | NCBI WGS metagenome assembly ULRP01 (sample SAMEA4835685, study PRJEB28245) | human gut metagenome | biome: gut microbiome; material: fecal sample | place: Denmark | collected 2008
GATGGGCGGGCGTGGGGAAAGTGCTTGCGCTGACGAAAGCAAGGATTTTTGCCAGCCTTCTCCAGTGGGGAATTGACCGATTTGCGAAGCAAACGCGGTCGGCGTCGCCGAGACGGGGCATCGTGGGGAAAGTGCTTGCGCTGACGAAAGCAAGGATTTTTGCCAGCCTTCTCCAGTGGGGAATTGACCGATTTGCGGAGCAAACGCGGTCGGCGTCGCCGAGACGGGGCATCGTGGGGAAAGTGCTTGCGCTGACGGAATGGAGTTATATTTTTTTATTTTGGCTGTTGACTACACTGGGGCTTTATCTTGTAGGGGGGCGGCGCATGGCTGGCGGCGCGTGGCGTGGCGGAAAAATATGCAGAAAAGCGGCAGAACATATTGATTCCATTCATAAAATGCACCATATATGACAAAATCAAGGAAAACAGAGCGAGCGGAGCGAAGATGATGGGCGGAGAAAGACAGAGACAGAGGCGCGGCACACGGCTTGCGTGCGCGCGGTGGCGGAGAGAAACGAAAGCCGGTTTTCCTGTTATTTTGCGAAAAACCTTCCTTTTTATTATATATAGGCAATGTTACAACTTTGTTACAGGCAGATTACAGGTATATTACAAAAGCGGCAAAGGCATTGACAAGCGGGGGATATATGAATAAAATGGAAGCATACGAATATAAACACGAGTAATGTTACAGCTTTGTTACAAAAAAAGAAAAAGTATTGCAATTTTCTTTTACTTGTTGTAATATTACAATAGGTCGACAGGTCTGCTCTTCTCAGCGGACTTGCCCAAAAATATTCAGGAGGAATACTATGAAAAACTTCAAGAGAATTCTTGCACTTGTTCTTACACTGATGTTCATTGTAGGTTCATGCGCAAGTCTGTCTGCTTACTCCGGCACAACGAAGTGGTATGGCAAAGCCGTTAACTGGATTGAATCCACAGGCATCGATACCATCGGTTCTTCTGCCGACAAGGAAATAGACAGAAACACATTCGCTATGTGGATCGCAAAGATTGAGTCTACATTCGTAGACGACAAGCTTTGGGACGACAAAGCAGATTCCACCTCTTTCGCTGATGTTAAACCCGGCGATCACTACTATGCAGCTATTGCATATGCAGAAGAGAGTGGTTTCATTCAGGGTGACGGCGACGGTAATTTCCGCCCCAACGACACCATTTCATTCGCAGAAGCATGCGCTATCATCACCCGTGTAATGGGCTATGATGAGTTCTTCGAGGCTTACTACGGTGCAGACCGCACAAAGTATGCTACATACGAAGAGTGGTACAAGGCTAACTGGCAGTACAACTACATCAGAGTTGCTGAGCTCCGTTGCAAGGCAATCGATGCTACTTGGGTTGCTAATGTTGGTAGATTCGTACCCCAGCACAAGCTCACAAAGGGTCAGGCAGCTTACCTGCTCTACACACTTGCTACAAACGGCGCAAATGTAAGACACAACGGTTACGACATGGGCTACAAGCTCGGCGCAACACTTCCTTCCATCAAGGTTACGGCTGTTGTCAAGACACTTGCAAGAAAGCCGCTTAGCGACAAGCAGCTCCAGGGTTGGATTTCCGGCGGTTACGGCGAAGCTGTTAACGGTCAGGTTACAAAGTCCCTCACATGGTCCGCTTGGTCGAAGTACTGGACAGAGCGCAACTATGACGTTTACAGCCAGGTTGTAACTCCTTACTCCAAGATTCTCGACACATCCAAGAATGTTGAGCTTCAGATCTTTGACGGCGAAAACTTCACAGGCACAACAGTTGAGCTTTCCGGCAAGACATTCCAGCAGCTCGTAAGAAAAGCTCTCGGCAAGCCCGCTAATGTTGACGTAGCTAACGAAGAAGTATTCTACCTCTTCGACTATGTTCGTGAAGGCTCCGTTCTGAACCTCACAGTTTCCGGCAACACCGTTAAGTCTCTCTCTATCGTAGACAATCATGTTGTAGATACATACCGCGTTCTCGTTGGTACTACAGTACTTGATTACTACCTCAACGGTCTTGCTAACAGCTACGGCACAGCAAACAACAATGCTGCTCTTCCCACAGCTTACAATGCTGAGAAGGACGTAACTTCTTGGAACGGCAATAAGCTCGTATTCCAGGGCACAACTTACACACTCCGTGCTAAGGGCTCCAACTACACAGGTATCTCCGATGAAATCAAGGTATACGGCTACGAGAAGGTCGGCGTATCCAAGGTTGAAAACGGCGTTACATACGACAAGTACTATACAATCGGTGCTAGCGATGTAGTTTGGGTTAAGCGCGGTGAAACACCTGCCGCTAACCTCGGCAAGTGGCTCGAAAGAGGCAACCTCGTTCAGCTCACAGCAGCTGAAGCTAAGGCTCAGCTCATCAACGCCGCACAGGGCGAAGTTGAGGCTGTATTCTCCGATATGGACGGCGACGGCAAGTATGATGTTGCTGTTGTAACAAACTACGATGCATTCTTCATCGCAGAAGGCTGTGAAAATATCGCAGGCGGCGGTGCTGAAGGCAAGCCTGACGGTGATCCCAACCACTATGCAAAGGGTGTTCCCAGCGCAGGTGCTGTTATCATCAACCAGACAATCGGCAGCGACGGCGTATTCAATACAGACGCATGGACACTTGATGCAAGCAAGCCTACAAACAAGGTTCAGCTTATCTTCAACGTATCCGACCGTCACGGCGCATCCGGTATCCTTCTTAACCAGTGGTACCAGGGCTTCCGCGCTACACCTAACCTCGGTACAGGCGCTATCGATGTTCTCAGCTATGCAAGCGGCTACATCCAGGATGTTATCGCTAAAGCTGAAGGCGGCTACTACAAGGTATCTATCCCTGTAGCTAAGACCGACGCTGAAACAGGCGCTACAACTATCGAATACACAGTTGCATATCTGCCTTCCTTCGGTTATGTTCCCACAACTCAGAAGGTTTCCTACACCCTCGCAGGTGCTAAGGCTGATATCACAGTAGCTTCCAAGTCTTGGATGAGCTTCATCACAGACTTCTACAAGAAGAACTTCGGTTATGCTTATAAGACAGCTGACGGTAAGCAGTTCGTTTACACAGATGCTACAGGCACAACTGAGTACACAAGCGCTACCCTCTACAATGCAGGTGAAGCATTTGTTTACGGCGACAAGGTTGTAACAGCTGCTGAAAAGGCTGCTATCCTTGCTAAGATCACATACGTAAAGACAAAAGACGTAAATGATCTCTACTACAGCAAGACAACTGATACAGAGCTTGTTGCAGGTAAGACATACTACACATGGGATGCAAACGCAGCTGCTTACACAGCAGTTCTGGCACCCGATGTAGCTAATATCGGTACTTACTACGAGTACAACGTAAAGACATACTATGTATTTGCAGACGCTGAAACAAACACATACTATGAGGTAACAACCCCTGTTAAGGAAGACCTCGGCAAGTACTATGAGCTGGCTCAGGAAGCTGAAGATGCATTCGCACCTATCGTTCTCAAGACACTCACAGGTGTTGAAGGCTTCACAACCGATACAAAGGTTATCACAGATCAGGGCTATAGCTACGAAATAATCGTACTCGCTCCCAACGATGCAGGTATCTACAAGGTTGCTGATGACGCTTCCGTTCTGGCAATGGTATCCGCATGGGTAAACAACAAGTACATCAACTATGTTCTCGATGCAGAAAGCAAGATTATCCTTGCTAAGTCCGCTGCAGCAGATAACGGCAGAGGCTTCGTTGTAAATGTTGAAAAGTCTGCTGACAACAACACATACAAGGTAAACCTCGCAGTTACAGGCACATACAAGTCTGTAAACAACGTTTACTACTCCACAGCTACAACAATCGAAGAGATTGCAGCTATGATTTCCGGCACTGCTACAGATGCACAGCTCCAGGCTAAATTCAATGCAAATCCCAGAAATGCAAACATCTGGAGACTCTACGGTTGCGCTATCAGCGACTACGCTCAGATCGAACCCGGTGTTAAGGATGCTCTTAAGGGCAAGACTCTTGCAGAGGCTGCTGCTAAGATCATATCCAGCTCCAACGTTCAGAAGTATGAAGGCGCTACAACTCTTAAGACATATAATGTAAGAGCTTCCGCTTCTACAATCTGGGATATCGCTAATGCAGCTACATACCGTGCAATCTACGGTGGTAGCGTTGCTCACGACCTCACAGTCGGCGAACTTGTTACAGCTAAGAACTTCTACTATGTCACAATGACAAAGGAAACAGGCTCTTACAGCGTAATGAGACTCTCTACAGGTAACACCGCACAGTCCAGCACAGCAGGTGCTAAGACTCAGACTATCTTCTACTGGTCTGATCTTAAGGACGAAAACGGTAACTGGGTAAGCCGCGGTGCATCTCACTGGCTCAGCACTTCTTGGAGAAACAAGAACTACTACTGGCAGGTTTCCGTATCCGCCGGTGAAGCTTCTGACCTTGCTTGGCCGAACGCAGGCATCGTTATTAAGCTCAATTCCACAAAGTCCGATCCTTTCTATGTAGCTAAGGTTTCCGAATCTTCGCTCTTCGTAGAAGGCAAGACATACTATGAATACAATGCAGAAAACGGCACATTCTCCGTTGTTGCTAACCCGACAGTTGACGGTCTCTCAACATATTACGAGAGAGTTCTTAACAAGGCTGTAGGCCTCACAGGCGCTGAAATCGCAGCTGCTAAGAACGTTGCTGTTGGCGACGCTACTGAAGCATTCGTAGCTAAGTACTCCTATGTAGTTGTTTCAACCGATACAAACGGTTACAACCCTGAGTACAAGGTAAAGAGCTACAGCAATGGCAAGTACACATTCGAAGTTGTATTCACAAGAGTTGCTGAAGTTACTTCAACCACAACTTACAAGCCGTACCCTGTAAAGGCTAACGACGGTAAGTACGTAATGGTTTACGATGAAAACGGCGCTGTTGTTAAGGGCGACGCTCTCGTAGCAGAAACAATGACAAAGACAAGCGGCACAAAGACTATCGCAGGCACAACAAAGAACTGGGTATACTACTCATTCAATGGCGTGATCTACGCAGAGCTTGAACCCGCTACAAGCTTCAGCTACATCAAGGCTGACGGCACTGTAAACTACATCGGCACAGAAAATGTCAATGCATCGGTAGAGCTCGACAACAACAAGCTCTCTGACTACCCGAAGGCTGATACTTCTTCCATGAGCATGTTCAAGTCCATCAGAGCTATGGATAAGAACGAGTCCGGCTTCATCCCCGGCTACTACATGGTAACTCTCGCAAGCGATCCTAAGACAGAACTCAAGGTTGCAGGTTCCACAAATGTTATCGTTATGACACCCAGCAATGCTGCAGGTACAGTTGTCGGCAGCACAACAACATTCAAGAACCTCGTTGCTTCCGGTAGCGCACTCTTCGCTACAAGAGTACAGATCGCTGTATCCGCTGACCTTAAGACTATCACCAATATCACAGTTATCGGTGAGTTCAAGGGTGAGCAGCCTGTAACACCTACAAAGACAGGTACAATCGTATACGTTGGTTCCGACGCTACAACAGTACTCAATGCAGATGAAACAGGCACATCTTACATCGTTAAGACAGACAGACCCGCATATGCCCTCGACGGCACGGAATTCGGTCCTGTTTACTACGAGTATGATACAACCGACAAGAACTTCAAGCCTGAAGACCTCAAGTTCATTGTAACACCCGGTTCATTCTACAAGGTTGACAAGAACGGTAAGATCCTTGCTAACCTCGGCAGCATGTTCGGTACAAGAACAGTCTCCAAGTCCAATGTTCTCGTTGGCACAACAACATACAACTACACATATGACCTCGCTAAGTTTGAGAACAACCTCGACAAGTCCTTCTTCGGTACAGCAGTTGTTACCGGCGTAACAGGCGGTAAGATCCTTGCTACAGTTGACGGTGAGAAGAATGTTGATATCACAGGCTGGAACGTTAAGTTCATCTACACAGACCTCGACGCTACAAAGCTCTTCATTGCTGAAGACAACGCAAATGTAGGCGTAGCAGCATTCAACGAAATCGTTGGCGGTACTGAATCCAAGTACAACGAAGCAGCTCTCGCTAAGAAGGTTTACGAAGCAGCAAGAGACGGCGGTGTTCTCTCCGCAGCTACAGTTGCTAAGTACAAAGAAGCTTACGATGCAGCAGTTGTTGCACTCGAAGAAGCTAAGGAAGCAGCTCTCGCTAAGATGAACGGTCAGTTCTGGAGCGCATCTACTGTTGAGTCTTCCGCTATCAAGCGTTACCTTGACAGCGCTAAGTACACATACGGTGTTGCTAACCCGACTCTCACATTCACTTACCTGAATATCAACGATACATACTATGTAATCGTTCCTTCCTTCGCTAAATAATAGTATTCCTGAATAACTGAATACCGAAAGAGACCACCCTCGGGTGGTCTCTTTCTCTTTGGCATCCGGATTTTCGCCCGCCTTTTCGGGGAGGCGCACGAAAACCATATTGAAAGTGAATGCGCTGATTTCGGTGCAAAAAATCACAACATTGAGTAAAATTGCATGCAAAAAGGCAGGGGAGCCCCTGCCTTTTACTGTTATTCCCTATTATTCGTCGATTTCCGGCGCGAGATAATTTACCTCTCCCGAGAAAAGTCCGAGCATTCCGCGATAGATAAACTCCGCATTTTCATCAAAATGATATTTTAGCCTTTCCGCCTGCCGCCGTGTTTCAAAAACAAACGATGTTTCCATATATGCGCAGGTGGAATCGGCTATTTTGCAGACGAGGCGATAGCGCCCGTCTCCTGTTTCCTCTATATAAGAAGAGGGCTTGCTGCCTCTGCGTTTGAAGCTGAGCAGTTGAACGGCACTGCGAAAGCTTTTTTCTCTTATCTGCGGCAAAAGTGTACTCTGGAGCGTGCGTGCGGCGATAATGCCCTCGTGTGTGATATTGTAAAGCTCACTTCTGCCGAAATGTATCTTATCGACAGCACCTGCGTCTATGAGTTCACACAGACAGTCCATGAAGTCAAACTGATTTACAAATTCATCTTCCATTATTATGTCATTGAGTGTGATGATATCTATCGGCTTGCCTATATTCATGAGAAGATAAAGTATAAAAATTTTAACATCGGTTTTTTCTTTGAGCTGTAATGCCATTTTTACACACCTCCCTCGGTATGCTTTTATTCTATCACAAAACCGATGAAAAGTACATAGCCGCGCGGAAAAATTTATATATATTTCATTTTTCTCTTGAAAGCGGCGGCGGATTATGGTACAATCACTATGTTAAAATATATTTTGAAAGGTAATTCCGATATGAATAATCTTCATCTTATCTGTAATGCACATATCGACCCCGTATGGCTCTGGGAAATAGAGGAGGGCATAGCCGAGACGCTTTCCACCTTCCGTGTTGCCGCAGATTTCTGCGATGATTATGACGGGTTTATTTTCTGCCATAATGAAGCCATGCTTTATGAATGGGTAGAGGAAAACGACCCTCATCTTTTCTCCCGCATACAGAAGCTTGTACGCGAGGGCAAATGGCATATCATGGGCGGCTGGTATCTCCAGCCCGATTGCAATCTCCCCTCGGGCGAGAGCTTTGTGCGCCAGATTCTCGCGGGAAAATATTATTTCCTTGATAAATTCGGCGTAGAGCCGAAAACGGCAATAAATTTTGATGCCTTCGGTCATACGCGCGGGCTTGTCGAAATAATGAAAAAGGCAGGCTATGATTCATATATTTTCTGCCGTCCCGAACCCGATATGATAGATCTGCCCGCCGAGGATTTTGAATGGGTCGGCTTCTCCGGCTCTAAAATTGCCTGCCACCGCGCTTATAATTCATATGAATCGCACCGCGGCGAGGCTGACGAAAAGATAAAGGGCTGGATGGAAAAGAACCGCGGCAAATCCGTCGGTATGGTACTCTGGGGTATAGGAAATCACGGCGGCGGTCCCTCCCGTATCGACTATGAAAAGATAGCCGGACTTGCCGAAAAGGAAAAGGAATTTCGGCTCATTCATTCCACACCCGAGGCATATTTTGCGGAGCTTGCCGAAAAGGAGCCGAGCCTGCCTGAATATTCGGGACTGATGAATCCACGCTATACAGGCTGTTATACGACGCAGATGCGTATAAAAACGATACACAGAAAGCTTGAAAACGAGCTTTATATGACAGAAAAAATGGCTGCACATGCCTTCATGGCAGGTGTGATGGATTATCCCGCAGAGAAGATAAAGGTCGCCACAAAAGACCTCATGCTCATAGAGTTTCATGATATTCTCCCCGGCTCCGCTATTGCCGCCGTAGAGGAATATTCGCTCGGTGTTGCGGGGCACGGACTCAAAGAGCTGCGCGATATCAAGATTCGTGCGTTCCTCGCGCTCTGCTCCGACAAGAAAAAGGCGGCAGACGGCGAAATTCCCGTTTTCGTCTACAATCCGCATGCTTTTGAGGTAAGAGAGACGGTTCAGGTGGAATATCAGCTTCCCGACCAGAATAAAAACCCCGCGCTCTATGCTCTCCCTCATGTTTATGAAAACGGCGTCGAGATTCCTTCTCAGCGCGAGCATGAGTCTTCAAACTTCAATGTGGACTGGCGTATACGCAGTGTTTTTGACGCTACTCTTGCTCCCGGTCAGATGAAGCGCTTTGATATAAAGATTGAGCTTATCCCTACGCCTGCCGCACTCACTCAGCCCGAGGGAGATACATTTACCTTTGACAACGGCGAGATGCGCGTTGTGATAAATATGAATACAGGTCTTATCGACAGCTACACGGCAAACGACATAACGGGACTTCTTACGGAGTCGCTCAAGCCCCTTGCGATCAAGGATGATGAAAACTCATGGGCACATAAGGAAAAGGCTTTCCGCGAGATAAAGGGCGAATTTGCACTCATGGATGCAAAGGAAGCAGCCGATTTTTCGGGTATCATCAATGGGGAAACGCCGCGTGCCGTCCGCCTCATCGAAGACGGTGCCGTACGCACGATAATCGAAGCACTCTATAAATATCACGATTCATTCATCTGCCGCAGATATATCCTGCCCAAGCACGGCACGGCTATAACGATAAATGACAAGGTTTACTGGAATGAGAAGATGACGATGCTCAAGCTTTCGCTGAAAACCGAGAAATACGATACATTCATCGGTCAGCAGGCATACGGCAGTGAAAAACTCCTCACAAACGGAAACGAAATGGTCAGCCAGAAATGGAATATCCTCTCAAACGGGGAAAATGCTCTTTCCGTTATCAATTCCTCGACCTACGGCTCGGATTATCTCGATGGCGAATACCGCATCACAATGCTCCGCAGTCCCGGCTATTCCGCGGGCAAGAGCGATTTCTCCGTGCGCAAGCCGTATATCATGGAGCAGGACAGATTTTCGCCTTTCATAGATCAGGGCGAGCATGATTATACATTCGTTATCTGCGCCGGCGAAAAGGCGGAGCGCTATGCAAAGGCAGAGCGCGAAGCGATGGCTCTCGCCGAGAAGCCGATGGCTCTCTCGTTCTTCCCGATAGGCTGCGAAAAGGAAAAGGAAGATACTATCCCCGCATTTGCAAGGCTTTCCGATGATGTTATTACGCTTGCCGTATTCAAAAAGGCAGAGAAGAGCGACGATTCCGTTATCCGCCTCTTCAATCCGACGGCGGAAGTGCGCAAAACAGTGCTGACGCTTCCCGCGATAGGCTTTGAAAAGGAATTTACCCTCGGCGCATATGAATTCAAGACGGTGAAAATAAATCTCGCGACAAAAACAGTCGTCGAAACCGACCTTACGGAGAGATAATTTATGCTGAAGCTGTATAAGGGCGTTTTTGCCGCATATATGATAACGGTTATTGCGGGGCTTATTGCGCTATGTGTCGTTTTCCGCGGAACAAATCCCGCTTCAAGCGTGCTCCTGATATTTTTGGTTTTTGTCTGGATTTTTGTCTGCGCCGCGGTTTTTACCGCGATAGCAAATACAAAATTCGGCAAAATACGCGTGCTTTTCAGGCATTGCCGGATAAACGAGAGCCTTGCAAAATACAGCGCGCTTTATGCGAAATGCAAGGATTACAGCTATAATGCCATTCTTATCGCTTATTATATCTGCTCGTGCTGTCTGGCGCTCGGAAAGCCCGATGAAGCGCAGAAATATCTCGATAAATATGACCTCACATTCCTGCCTGCGTCAAAGTCGGCGTTCCGCTCGCTCTGGAACAGCGCAAAAACAGAGCTTTGCCTTCAGAGAGGCGACCTCGACGGTGCGGAAAAAGCTCTCGCCGAGCAGGAAAAGGCACTGCTCCTCGGCACATTCGGCTCCTCTCTGCGGCTCGCATATATGCGCGAGCTGGATATGGGCAAGCATTATCTGGCGCTCGCACGCGGAGAAGATGGCGCAACAGAATATTTTGAGCATGAGCTGACCGTCCCGATAAAGGATAAGTCACAGGAATCGCCCCTGCGCGATGTAAAAATAAAGTATTTGCTCGCCGTAGCCTATGAAAAGCTGGGCGAGACGGAAAAAGCCCGCGAATACTTTGATTTCGCGGCAAAAAACGGCGGAGATACATACTTTGCCGCCGCGGCAAAAGAAAAACTGAAATAAAAAAGAAGAGCTGAAGTAGGAGCTATTGGCGCTGGCATAGACATTGGTAAAAAAGGCTTTAAAGCTAAAGGAGCATATGCGTTTGGCGCATCGCTGAGCGTTTCATGGTAAACAATCGAGCAACCAGTAATATTCACGAAAGGAATAAGTAATATGACATTAAAAAAACAAAAGATTTTAAAATTCATCCCGATAATTCAACTAATAACTGTATTTTATTGGTTAAAATATTATTTAACAAAAAAATCCCTTGGTCGGATTTTGCTAAAGCTTTGCTGAAAATTTTTGCCGTCTTATTGTTTATTCATATTCCAAGAATGATTTTGCACTTTGTTTTCGTGAATGACATTTTAGACAATGTTCTTTACTATGTTTCTCTGTATCCTACATTTTTGGGCATCGCAGCAGTTGTAGTTGCTGATCAAGACCGGCACGAAAAAAACTAAGATTTTTCAGTCGCACTTCGGCAATGTGCCCCCTGTCAAGTAGACAGGGGGCACATTACATTACCTCGGCTTTTTTGATGTGGTCAGTGTGTCACGCGGAAATATGTTGTGAATGTCTCCCTGCCGCCGCTTATCACGATTTTGAAGTCGCCCTCTTTTGTGCGCGCGCCGACTTTCCATGTCCATGATACCATGCCGCCGCCATCGGAGATTTTGGCTTCCAGTCCCTTTGCGGTGCTTGCCGCAGAGGAATAAAAAACGGAGATTTTATATTCCGTATCCGGCTTTCCTTTTATGCGGACGGTCGCTTTGGCATTTATTTTTATCGGCGTTGTCAGATAGTCGAGCGAAATGCCTGTCGGCTCGCGGGATTCAACGGTGCCTGCACTTTCTGATGCAGTAGTCTCGGGCGAGGCAGTCTCGGATGAAGTGGCTTTGCCTATATCTGCCGCGACCGTTTCGGATGTGGCTTCGGTTGTCGCAGTATTGGCGGTCTCTTCTGCTGTTCCTGTCATGGTTGTCTCCAAGGTCGGCTCTGCCGACACCGACGACTTTGCCGTCGTGCCGCCCTGTATATCGATTTTATCGCCGCAGGAGACAAGCGCGGCGGAGCAGAGAAGCAACGCCAGCGCGATGACGAGTGATAAGAATTTTTTCATCGGGATTTCCTCCGCATCTCATTTGCTTCTTAGATAAAGTATACATTGCTTCGCGGAAAAAGTCAACACCGCGGGAAAAAGAAAAAAGCCTCCAAACGAGGCTTTTGGTAGGTACAAGCGGATGGGCGGTGTATCCATCATCTCAGGTACTTCTTTCGAAGTGTGTCGGGAACCTTTTCCGACCTCGCAGTACTTACAGAATAAGTATATTCCTTTTCCGTATATATTATACTATATGCTATGTGACTTGTCAATACTTTCAAACAAAAAAATAATTATTTTTCGTATTTTACTAATCGACCGCTGTGTATACGCCGCTGTAATTTTGATTCTTGTAAGTTAAATAATGTAGAAACATAGAGAAAGTTGTTGGATGAATCAACTTTCATTCCAAGCAGAACATTGTTTTCGTATTTTTTTACCAACTCTATAGATTGACAGCTCTCGTTTGGATTTACGCCCACATAGTCCGGATTTTCGATTATATCTGAAATGCAAGCTATATATTTCAAACAGTTTTCGTGATTGCTTTTGATTAGATGGGTGGATAAACCATTTGAACGAAAAATTTCTTCTTGTGTTATGTTTATTCCTAATAAATCATTGAATTTTTTATTATAATTTCCGACCTTAATGAGCTTATTCAAACTCTGTCCTCGTTTCTATATTGTTTTAAAAATATTATATCACAATTTATTGGTTTTGTAAAGTCAACACTGCGGGAAAAAGAAAAAAGCACTTCTTTCGAAGTGCTTGCGGGATGGTGAAGTGACCGATGCGATGTCCGAACTGTTTTTCATGGATTCAATTTCTTCTGAAGTTGGTATGGTGATAGGCGAATCATCGAAAGTAAGAAATACTTCAAAATGATCGTCATAAACAATTATTGCTTTTACAAGCCCGTCAATCAGGCGCTCCTTGTTCTTCTCTATTCTCAGATCGAGCTTGCGGAATTTATCAAGTGTGAAGAGAATAAATTCTTTTGAGATTTTCGGCTTCTTATCTTCCTCTGCTCTAATATTCGCCGTAAGGCTTTCCTCCTCGTGTTCCAATTCCTCAAGCCTTGAGCGCGTGGTTCGTGTCACAACTCCTTGTTCTATGGCTTTCATAATGTTGTCAATAGAGGATCGCACCTGTTTCAACTGAGCTTCAAGTGCGGGAATCATCTCGTTTTCTTCGCTTAAAAGTGCCATAACATCGTCTGCCATGCGATCAATCGTTTTGTCATCACTCAGCCAAGAAGTGATTTTTTCGATGATGATATTTTCTGTCCAATCCTTGCGGAGAGCTTTACGATCGCACTCATGGCGCTTTGCACTTGCGCATTTGTAATAGCGGTAGATCACGCCGTTGGGTTTATTTGCACTGTCACCTACAAACATTGAATGACATGTGCCGCAGAAAAGTTTTGTCGTCAGCAGATACTTTTCGGGAGCCTTTGCCTTGCCGGTTGCGTGTTTGTTCTGCCCCATACGGATTGCCACGCGGTCAAAAATATCTTTGGAAACAATAGCCGGTATCGCATCGGGAACTGCAATATCCTTATAAGCATACTCCCCGATATATCGACGGTTGGAAAAAATACGGGCGAGGGAGTTCTTGTTGAAACGATTACCTCTTGATGTTCGGATACCTCTGGCGTTAAGATCTTCAATGATTTCGGTAATGGATTCTCCGCCGGCATACCTACGAAACATTTCAATCACAAGCGGTGCCTGCGCAGGATTAATCTGATAATGTTGCTCCTCGTCAATCATATAACCGAAAGGAACTGTTCCGCCGTTGAAACGGCACTTGAGCGCATTTTCGGTCATGCCGCGGGTTACCTTTTCGGCGAGATCTGCGGAATAGTATTCCGCCATACCTTCCAACACCGACTCGAGGATAATCCCTTCCGCACCTTCGGAGATTGCTTCGGTGGCGGAAAGAACGCGGACATCATTCTTTTTCAGCATTGCCTTGTACTTTGCCGAATCATAGCGGTTGCGGGAGAAGCGGTCGAGCTTCCATACGATCACCACATCAAACGACTTCTTTCCGCTGTCCTTAATCATTTTCTGAAACTCGGGACGATTGTCGGTCTTGGCAGAATAGGCGCGGTCAATATAGGTAGCGACAATATCAATGCCGTTCTTTCGGGCAAACGCTGTGTTTTCTCGGATCTGCCCCTCAATCGACTCTTCGCGTTGGTTATCCGAGGAATAGCGTGCATAAATAACGCCTCTCATCATATCGCCTCCTTTCGGTTTTGTCGATAAAGATTATACCATATCAAGTTGTATTTGTCAAGGCAAAACACAAATATATTATATAAAGCGAGTTAAAACAACGCTATCTCATCATAAAAGTGTAGTGTGGCAAAACCATCATTAACGAGAGTCTATGATGGTTTTTTCGTCGTCCTAAGTTAGCAACAACGCGAAGAACAGTTCGGCGGCAAACATGATCGAATCTGCAAATTCTCATGTTTAAGTTAACAAAAAGTTATCTGGACTTTCCGTGACAGCCGTGATATTGTGTTGCTTAAACTACGCAAAGACTTTGATGCACGACATAGCATCATTAAAACTCAAGGAGGGCCATTATGACAACACAAACTTTACTTCTGGAGTGGTTGGAAAAGTTCCAGAAAGAGCATATCAAAGCGCGTACATACAACCGCTATCAAGGACTGATAGAGATGCATATAGTTCCTGCACTCGGAGATCGGGATATTTCAAGCCTCTCTCGAAAGGAAATTCAGAATTTCCTCATAAATCAAAAGAAAGATGGGAATATGCGCAACAAAGAAACGCTTTCCGCCACAAGTACAAATATGATGTTATCTCTTCTCAACCTTGCTTTTGAGTATGCCTGTGATATGGAATACATCAAAGAAAACCCGTGTATTAGAATTCGCCGCGCGAGAGCTGATACAAAGAAAGTAGAGGCGTTCAGCACAGATGAGCAACGAGCTGTCGAAGCCGAGATTGCAAAGTCGGGTGACAGACGGCTGCATGGCATTATTCTCTGCCTTTATACAGGGTTGCGTCTCGGTGAATTGATTGCACTCACTTGGAGTGATATTGACTTTAAACTCGGAACACTTAAAGTAACAAAAACAGCATATCGCGCGCAAAACGAATACGGGATATGGAACTTATGCATCGATACTCCGAAAACAGAGTCATCAGAAAGGGTAATTCCTCTGCCCAAATACATAACAGATATGCTCTCCCAGGATCGGGATGTTGCCAAAACACCATATATTGTGGAAAATAAAAAGGCCGAGCGAATGTCAATCCGCTCGTATCAATATCTGTTTGAACGCCTGACCGAAAAGGTGGGAGTGCGAAAACTGAACTTTCACGCCCTGCGGCATACTTTTGCAACACGCGCGCTGGAATGCGGGATGGACATCAAAACCCTTTCGGAGCTGATGGGACATAAAAATGCATCCATCACACTCAACCGCTACGCGCACAGCATGATGGACACCAAAATTGCCGCCATGAACAAATTGGAAAAACTATTTTAAGGGCAAAACTGCATCGAATATGACATTCGGTACATAATAACGCATTTATTTATTTTATTATAGCATATAAACAGGCTTTTTTCAACCTGAAAACAGAATCTTCCGGGCGCATTTTGCTGATTTTGGCTTAAATGCGTCTTTTTTGTTGCTGTTTCTGCGTCGAATGTCATATTCGGTGCAGAAAGGAGCGCCGGATGGAGAAAAAACAGGTCAAATCAAAGGAACGGGTTGCCGCGCACGGTGAGGTCTTTACTGCCGAGCGGGAGGTCAAGGCAATGTGTGATCTTGTTGCCACGCAATGCGACAATGTGGATGCTACATTTCTTGAGCCTGCCTGCGGCAACGGCAACTTTTTATCTGAAATACTCGATCGCAAATTGCAACGCGTCAAAAAAGATGCCAGGTCAGATCACCTTGCATGGGAATGGCTTTCTGTTCGTGCGATAGCATCGCTTTACGGAGTGGATATCATGCAGGACAACTGCGAGGAATGCCGAAAACGCTTATTTGAACAGTGGAACAAGGCGTATAAAACAGCCTGCAAAAAGGACTGCAATGATGAAACGCGAGAATCCGTCCGCTATATTCTTTCAAAGAATATTGTCTGCGGAAACGCTCTCACAATGATGTGCGTTGACGAAAAACAGCAGGACATCAATTTGTACATCACCTTTGCAGAGTTCAAGACATGCGGAAAGATGTATATGCTCAAACGCCGGGATTATCGTCTGGATGTTCTTTTGAAAGCAAACGAAAAATCGTCGAAGCAAGAACAATTGACACTTGAGAGCGGTATTGACGATATTTACAACTACCTTGAAACGAACCCCGTCACCGGCGAGTACATGCCAAAACCGCTCCGGGAATATCCGCCGCTTCATTACAGGAGGTTAAAAGAAAATGGCTGAACAATCTTTTTTCGATAAAGTATCCGCTCACGCATCCCATGTGCCCGACGTCCTTTCCTGCATTGCAAATTTGTCCAACGATGAGGTGTTCACCCCTCCGGAAGTAGTAAACAATATGCTTGATCTCCTGCCGCAGGAGCTTTTCGCCAATCCCGATACTACATTTTTGGATCCGGCAACGAAAACCGGCGTTTTTCTGCGTGAAATTGCAAAGCGCTGCCTTGCTGCGCAGCTACCGGGATATGCGGAGCGATCCGCCGAAATTTCCGAAAAGAAATCGCTTGGCGTTCCGCTTGACGAATACGATATAGCATTTCAAAATCAGTTGCAAGAGAAAATAGACCATATTTTTCACAAGCAACTTTATGGTATTGCCATCACAGAGCTGACAAGCCTCCTTTCAAGGCGGAGCGTTTATTGTTCAAAATATCCGAACGGTCCATATTCCATCACGCATTTTGACAATGCAGAGGGCAATATCCGCTTCCGCAGAACGGAACATACATGGGGAAAAATAACATATGATAAAAACGGCAAGCCGCATCAGAGCTGCGTGTGGTGCGGTGCCTCAAAAGAACAATATGACCGTGATAAAGAACTTGAATCCCATGCGTATGAGTTTATTCACTGTGTGAATCCGGAGGAAATTTTCAAAATGAAGTTCGATGTTATTATAAGCAATCCACCGTATCAATTGAGTGATGGGGGAAATGGTGTTAGCGCCAAACCAATATATCAATTTTTTATCGATAAAGCAATTTTGCTCAATCCATCATATATAGTGATGATAACCCCATCGAGATGGTTTTCAGGGGGTAAAGGATTAGACTCATTTAGGGAAAAAATGCTTAAAGATAAGCATATTTCCCGCATCGTAGATTTTATTAACGCCAAAGATTGCTTTCCTCAGAACAGCATTAGCGGAGGTGTTAATTATTTTCTTTGGGAAAAGGCGTACCATGGACCTTGCAACTTTACTAATATTCTCAATCAAAGCAAAGAGACCGCTTTTCGAAGCCTTGATGAATTTGAAGTTTTTGTTCGATATAATAAAGCCGTCAATATTATCAGAAAAGTTAACGGAAGCAAAAACAGCATAACTGACCTACTATCATCTCGTAATCCTTTCGGGCTTTCAACTGCTATTAGAGGTGCCGAGGACCCCTTTGATGATTGCTATAAGGTAATAAGCAGTAAAGGCATTGGTTATATTAGCAAGGATGAAATCACGGCTGGTTTCGATTTAGTAGGAAAATATAAAGCCATGATTAGCCGCATTACTTATGAACACGCCGGAGAGCCCGACAAAGATGGGACACTGCGAGTGCTATCAAAAATCGAAGTTTTGGCGCCTAACGAAGTTTGCACAGATTCTTACATTACTGGAGGGAGTTTTGACTCTGAGAAAGAAGCAAAAAACTTTGTCAATTACTTCAAATGTAAATTTACACGCTTTCTATTAGCTCAAACCCTCTCGTCGATTAATTTATCCAAGGAGCGCTTTGTTTTTATTCCCATGCAAGATTTCTCCAAACCATGGACAGACGAAGAATTATATGCCAAATACGGCTTGACTGATGAAGAAATAGATTTTATTGAATCGATGATTCGTCCCATGGACTTATCAAGCGGAGGTGACGACTGATGGCTAACACAATTTCCTTAAGTCAGATTCTTTCCTCCCGTCCTGCCATATGCCCGACGATTTACGGCTATATATTGCCCGGTGTTCCAGACCATGACGGCTATATCAAAATCGGCTACACCGATAAGGAAGATGTCGAGGCACGAATTGCAGAACAGATACATACGGCGGGGCTTGCCCATAAAACATTGTTTGCCGTTTCAGCCATGCGCGATGACGGAACCTGCTTTACGGACAAGGATGTTCACGCTGTTCTTAAAAAGAACGGCTATAAGCAGCTGAATGCCGGAGAAGACCGCAATGAATGGTTCAATGTCACCGAAAAAGAGGCTCTTTCCGTTATAAACTCCGTCCGCACGGGTACCAAATATACAGTGGGCAGAACGGCGCATTTTGCCATGAGGGCTGAACAACAGCATGCCGTAAACAACACCGCCGAGTATTTTGGGCGCATGGCAAAGGAAGACCCATCAAGACCGCCGAAATACCTGTGGAACGCAAAAATGCGTTTCGGCAAAACTTTTGCCGCATATCAACTTGCCAAAAAGCTCGGCTATAAAAAAATACTTGTACTGACTTTCAAACCTGCCGTTGAATCGGCTTGGTCTGAGGATCTGGAAACACATGTGGATTTTGAGGGCTGGCAGTTTGTTTCGGACAAAGAGGCGAAGTTCGATAAAAAGACCTTTGACCGTATGTATGAGGAATGTGACAAGTCAAAGCCGATCGTTGTTTTTGGTTCATTTCAAAACCTTCTCGGCACCACGGAAACAGGCGGTATAAAACCCAAGAATGAGTTTATCCATGCTACCAACTGGGATATGGTCATCTTTGATGAATACCACTTCGGCGCATGGCGTGAGAATGCCAAGAAGCTCTTTGAAAACATCGACGAAGAATCAGATGCCGCATTCGACCCGGAAAAATATCAGGAGTCCGAAGCGGGAGATGCCATCAATGAAACATGGATTGACATCACCACAAAGTGCTACCTTTACTTATCCGGTACACCGTTCCGTGCATTGTACACAGGCGAATTTCTCGAAGATCAGATTTTCAACTGGACATATTCCGATGAGCAGAACGCAAAAACGACGTGGTCGGGCGAGGGTGAAAATCCCTATGCGGCATTGCCCCGTATGGTAATGCTGACTTACAAGGTTCCCGACAGTATTACACAGGTTGCCATGGGTGGCGAGTTTGACGAGTTTGACCTCAACGAATTTTTCAAGGCAGAATTCAGTGAAAAAAGCAAACCTGAAACCGCGTATTTTATATATGAAAACGAGGTCCAGAAGTGGCTTGAACTGATACAGGGTAAAGGCAATATCGTTGAGGGGCTGAAACTTGGCAACGATAAGCCTCCTATGCCGTTTTCCGATTCAACGCTGAAAAACTCTCTGACGCACACCGTTTGGTATCTGCCGTCGGTTGCAGCCTGCTTTGCAATGGGAAATCTATTGACCGCTCCGGCGAACAAATTTTTCAACGATTTCAAGGTAGTCGTATGTGCCGGGGCAAAGGCGGGTATCGGTATGGACGCTCTGCCCCCGGTAAAGGCTGCTATGGGCGATCCGCTTAAAACGAAAACCATCACACTTTCCTGTGGCAAACTGATGACCGGTGTTACCGTTCGTCCCTGGACCGGCATCTTTATGCTTTGCAATCTGAAATCGCCGGAGACATACTTTCAGTCAGCATTTCGTGTACAGTCTCCATGGACTACCGTGAATGACGAGGGCAAAACAGAAATCATCAAGCAAGAGTGCTATATTTTTGACTTTGCTCTAAACCGCGCTTTGCGTCAGATTTCCGATTATTCCTGCCGTCTCAACACCAATGATTCAAACCCCGAAGCTAAGGTGGCGGAATTTATGAAGTTCCTGCCCGTACTTGCGTTTGATGGCTCATCCATGAATGTGATCTCGGCGCAGGATGTGCTTGATATTACATATGCCGGAACATCCGCAACACTGCTTGCAAAGCGTTGGCAGACGGCTTTGCTCGTTCATGTGGACAATGATACGCTGAAGCGTTTGCAGGATAGCCCCGCCGCTCTCGACGCTTTGATGAAAATCGAGGGTTTTCGTGCTTTGAACCGTGAAATAGAAACGATTATCAACCGGAGTGAAGCCATCAAAAAAGCAAAAAAAGAGGACGATGGCAAAAAGGACAAGAGCGAAAAGAAAGAAATCACGGAAGAAGAAAAGAAAATTAAATCTCTGCGCAAGCAGGTACAGGAGAATCTTCTCAAGCTTGCCGCACGCATTCCGTCATTCATGTATCTGACCGATTATCGTGAACAGACCATCAAGGATGTTATCACTCAGCTTGAACCGGATCTTTTTAAAAAGGTCACAGGTCTTTCGGTAAAAGATTTTGATGTGCTTTGCGACATTGGACTCTTCGACCCCGAAAAGATGAATCAAGGCATATTCGGTTTTCGTCGTTATGAAAATTCAAGTCTGAATTACACAGGTATTGATATGCATGAAGGCGAGGACATCGGCGGGTGGGATACCGTTCTTCGCCGTGATGAATACAACGCTTTGTATGCAAATCAGCAGGCTACGCTTTCTCTGCAGTCGGCACTTTTTGCTTCCGCCGAGGAAGAATCGGAAATTGTTTCAAAATTGACTGAAGACAAGCCCATAACACCTGCGTCAAAAACAGTGACGCAGAAATATGGAATCACGTCTCCGACGGTACCGAGTCATGCCGCAGCAGTACCTATTCAAAAGACAAAGCAAGAGATAATGATTCCAGACATTAAGGTTGGTAATACCGTCAGACACAAAACCTTTGGGGAAGGAACAGTTGCCTTTATGGACAAAGCGCAGAAAAAGATTCGTGTTCGGTTCAAAATCGGAGAGAAAACTTTCGTATTTCCAGATGCGTTTATCAACGGCTTTTTAACAATTTAATTTTACTCCAAGCATGACCCAAGGATCATAATCGTTACACCGATTCCGTACATTTCTGTAAAAATCAAAAAGGTGATCTTTCCGGAAAGTTAGAAAGGTCACCTCTTTGATTTTTTATACTCTTCCCACAACTCTTCCGCAGCAGAACACACTGTCATGCTCGGAGAGGCGTATGGGCTTATACTTTTCGTTATGCGAGATCAGACAACCGTTGCCACGCTCCTTGATGAAGACATCGCCGTTGACAACGAAGATACCGATCTCGCCGACATCGACGGAATCGCATTTTTCAACAAAAACCTTGTCTCCGTCGTGGTAGGTCGGCTCCATGCTGTCACCGCCGACCGAAATCACGAAGCCCGCCTTCTCCGCTTCCTTGGATTCGGGAACGAGGATCTCCTCGGCAAGCTCGCTGTCAAGGATATTGCCCGTGCCTGCGGAAGCCGGAAGCGTATAATAATCCATTCTCAGCATACGGCACTTTGCCTTTCTGTCAATTGCAGCGACTCGCCTGTACTCACTGTCGATCAGATAATCCACAATTTCTTTACCGTGCTCGTCAAGGGCACGGTATTTTTGTATGGTGCTCCATTCGGTAGCCGTAGGACGTTCCGACATCGACCTGCAACCGATCATCTCGTCTGCGGATACACCGAGAAGGTCACAGAGCTTCGCCAGCTTGTCACAGTCGGGGCGACCGATTCCTTT
>ULRP01082156.1_pt1 | contig 21317 bp, 18 predicted proteins | sample 1955521 | NCBI WGS metagenome assembly ULRP01 (sample SAMEA4835685, study PRJEB28245) | human gut metagenome | biome: gut microbiome; material: fecal sample | place: Denmark | collected 2008
GCTCGAAGATCTTTTAATCGACGGGCTTAAAATTATACAAAGCAAAGACCTTTACAGATTTTCGAGCGACGCGGTTCTCTTATCTAAATTCGCTTCTTTCAAAAAGGGCGATAAGGTAATCGATCTGTGCGCGGGGTCGGGCATAGTGGGTCTGCATTTTTACGCTTTGCATAAAGACGTGAAATCGGTTAAAGAAGTCGAAATTCAATCCGAACTCGCGGATATATGCAAAAGAAGTATCGAGTATAACGGATTGCAATCCGTATTTACCGTCGAGAATATCCCTTTACAGGAATTGCCATGCGACGAAAACGGCGGATATTCGCTGGTTTTATGCAATCCTCCGTATAAAAAAGCGGGTTCCGGCGAAACGAACCCGATAAAAAGCGTGGCGATTGCCCGCCACGAATTGACCGTTACCTTCCCCGAAATAGTTTCGGCTGCCAAAAGGTTGCTTTGCCACGGCGGAAGATTTTGCATATGCCAGCGTATAGAGCGGTTTACCGACGTTTTCGCCGAAATGCGGAGCGCGGGGTTAGAGCCGTGCAAACTGCAATTCGTCTATACGGGGAACTCCGTCGAGCCGTATTTGTTTATGGTTGAGGGGGTAAAGGGCGTCAGACGCAAGTTCACGGTTTTGCCGCCTATAAACAACCGGCTTACGCCGATAGCAAGAAAAAAGGAGTAAAATGCTTTATTTCGTTTCCACGCCGATTGGTAACCTGAAAGATATATCGTACAGGGCGGTAGAGGTGTTGTCTTCGGCAGACGTAATCGCCTGCGAAGACACGCGTACTTCGCTTAAACTCTTAAACCGCTACGATATTAAAAAACGCCTCGTGGCGTATCATAAATTCAACGAAAAAACCGAGTGCGAAAAGATAATCGCGATGATTGAAGAAGGGCTTAACGTAGCCGTTATTTCGGATGCGGGCACGCCGCTCGTTTCAGATCCGGGCAACGCGCTGGCGGAAGAACTTCACGCAAGGGGGATACCTTATACGGTCGTTCCGGGCGCAACGGCGTTCACTTCCGCGCTCGTACTTTCGGGGCTCGATTCCGACAGGTTTTCTTTTATAGGTTTTCTGCCCGAAAAAAAGAACGAGGCGGAAAAATTGCTTGCGCCTTATATAAATTTGCCGTCTACGCTGATTTTTTACAGCGCGCCGCACGACCTTAAAAAGACGATAAGCAGACTGTGTGAAATTTTAGGCGATCGCGAAGCGGCTATAGTAAAAGAGATAACCAAAATTCACGAAAGCGTAGAGAGAATTAAACTGTCGCAAGGAACTTCCGAAGAAGAACCGTGCGGTGAATACGTCATCGTCGTAGAGGGCGGTAAAACGCAGGAAAATCCGCTTAATACGCTTTCGATAGAAGAGCAGATAGACCTTTACGTCGCCGACGGATTAACCAAAATGGAAGCCGTAAAAAAGGTGGCGAAAGAACGCGGACTTAAAAAATCGGAAGTGTACAAATATACGATTTAAGATATTGCGTTTTATGATTTTTTCTTCTTAAAGCGGCGAAAAAAACTTGCTTTTTCCGAAAAAATAAGTTATAATTCCAAACGAAAATGAGTTGCAAAAAATATGCGTAAATCCGATTTTCCCGGATTTGCGCAATTTTTTTTGGCTTTTTTTAATTCGGATTAAAGGTGAATTATGGAAGAAGTACGACAAAACAAAATGGCGACGGACTCTGTCAAAAAACTCTTTTGGAAACTTGGCTTACCCATGATTATTTCAATGGTTCTGCAAGCCCTTTATAATGTGGTCGACAGCGTATTCGTAGCGAATATGCAGGGTTCGGGCGCGCTTGCCAACGAGGCTCTCACGATTGCGTTCCCCGTTCAGATTATGATTATCGCGGTAAGCGTGGGTACGGGCGTAGGTCTGAACGCTCTCTTATCGAAAAATCTGGGCGAACGCAATACCGAAAAAGTCAACGCCGTAGCGGGCAACGGCATATTTTTATGTTTGATTATATACGCCGTCTTTTTACTTTTCGGATTATTTTTGTCCGATTGGTTTATCGGGTTGTTTTCAACGAACGCCGACGTTATAAAAATGGGCGCGGCGTACCTTCGTATCTGCGTTTGTTTTTCTCTCGGTTCGATAGGTTTTGCGGTATACGAAAGGTTTTTGCAAGCCACGGGCAAAACTATGTTTTCTACGATTGCGCAGATTTCGGGCGCGGTAACGAATATCGTTTTGGACTACGTTTTTATATTCCCGTTGGGGTTAGGCGTAGAAGGCGCGGCGTGGGCGACTATCATCGGGCAGTTCGTTTCGCTTTTTATCGCAATGGCGTTGCATTATTGCCTTAACAAGGAAATATGCGGACACCCTAAACATATCAGACCGTGTTGGGCTATTATAAAAGCCGTGTATAAAATAGGTATATCCGCGGCGTTGATGCAGGCTCTTTTGTCCGTTATGATGGCGGGTATGAACGCGATTTTGGGCTCGGCGAACGCAGATTCGACCGTGCTCGTAGGCTCGTTCGGAATATATTATAAAATTCAGCAAATCGCTCTCTTTTCGGCTTTCGGCTTATCTAATACTATTATTACCGTGTTGTCGTTCAACTACGGAATGAAAGATAAAGAGCGTTCGCTTGCGTGCGTGAAATACGGAATCATCGATACGCTTATAACTACGCTTATCATAACGGCGTTGTTCGAGATAATCGCCGTTCCGCTGTCGGAACTCTTCGCATTGTCGGGCGGAAGTTCTTCGGTTCTCGTGGACGCGTGCGCCAAGGCAACGAGAATTGCGAGTCTGAGTTTCGTATTTATGGGGTTTAACGTCGCCGTTCAGGGCGTGTTGCAGGCTCTCGGCTACGCCGTAAAGCCGCTTATCAGCGCGTTTTTGCGGCTCGTATTGTTTACTTTCCCCGTGGCGTATCTGTTTACGCTTTCGGCAGACGTTATAAACGTGGTGTGGTGGACTTTCCCGATTGCGGAAGTTCTGACTTGTATAGTTTCGGCTGTATTTTTGCGGCAGGCTATTAAAACAAAAATCGACGAGATATAAACGACAAGCCCGCGAAACGATTGATCCGTTTCGCGGGCTTGCGTTAATCTATGAAATTTTGTATCAAAGAGTGATTTTTTCGGTTACGTAAGAAACGAGTTCGGAAATCGGAAGACGGATTTGCTCCATAGTGTCGCGGTCGCGGAGCGTAACGGTGTCGTCGCTTAAAGTGTCGAAATCGACGGTTACGCAGAAAGGCGTGCCGATTTCATCCTGACGGCGATAGCGTTTTCCGATAGAACCGGCGTCGTCGTAAGTACACATAAAGTGCTTGCTAAGCGTCTTATAGACCTCTTTTGCCTTTTCGCCCATTTCCTTTTTCTGTAATGGAAGAACCGCAACTTTGTACGCGGCGAGAGCGGGGTGGAAACGCATTACTACGCGGGTTTCGCCGTTTTCGAGCGTTTCTTCGTCGTAGGCTTCGGATAAAACCGCAAGCATAAGTCTGTCCGCGCCGATAGAGTATTCTATATCGTAGGGGATATACTTTTCGTTCGTTACCGGGTCTACGTATTGCATATTCTTGCCCGAATATTCCTGATGGCGGGAAAGATCGTAATTCGTGCGGTTGTGTATACCGTTGAGTTCCGACCAGCCCATCGGGAAGAGATATTGAATGTCGCACGCGCATTTCGCGTAGTGCGCGAGTTTGTCGTGGTCCTTGTAGCGGAGATGTTCGGGGTTGAACCCGAGCGAAACGAGATAATCCCAAGCCGCTTTTTTGTATTGTTCGTAATATTCGAGGTCGGTGCCTTCTTTGCAGAACCATTGATGTTCCATCTGCTCGAATTCGATAGTTCTGAAAATGAAGTTGCCGGGCGTGATTTCGTTTCTGAACGCCTTACCTATCTGCGCTATGCCGAAAGGGATTTTGGCGCGCATACTGCGCTGAACGTTCTGGAAGTTTACGAATTCGCCCTGTGCCGTTTCGGGGCGAAGGTAGATTTTATTCTGATTCGCGTCGGTAACGCCTCTCGAAGTTTCGAACATAAGGTTGAAGTTTCTTATAGGCGTCCAGTTGAATTTGCCGCAGACGGGGCATTTAACCTGATGTTCGTTGATGTACGCTTCCATTTCTTCGTACGACATCGTGTCGGGGTTGACCTTGCCGTGCGAGTGCGCTTCGATAAGGTTGTCGGCGCGTTCGCGGGTTTTACATTCCTTACAATCCATTTTAGGGTCGGAAAAACTCGTGGTGTGTCCCGACGCTTCCCATACTCTGCTGTTCATAAGTATAGCCGCGTCTACGCCGAAAGAGTTTTCGCCTTCCTGAACGAATCTTTTCCACCAACTGCGTTTGATGTTGTTCTTTATCTCAACGCCTATCGGACCGTAGTCCCAGGTGTTGCCCATGCCGCCGTAAATATCGCTGCCCGCGAAGATGATTCCGCGTTGTTTGCAGAGATTTACGAGTTTGTCCATAGTTACGGCTCTTTTTTCTTCCATAAAAATAATCTCCGTTTAGTTGCGAATGGCTTTTCGCAAAGATTTCGCTAATTATTTTAACCCGTTTGGCGAAATAAGTCAAGTATTATAATTTAATTATATAAAGCCGCGTAAAATTATTGTAAAATTTCGCTTTGTGTGCTAAAATATACTCAATTAAATCACGAAGGCTGTCATTATGGAAGCGAATAACTTTATCGAAGATATTATTAACGAAGAACTTGCCGAAGGCGTGAATACGGTAGTGCATACCCGTTTCCCGCCCGAGCCCAACGGCTATTTGCACGTCGGGCACGCAAAATCGCTGTGCCTTAACTTCGGCACCGCGGAAAAATACGGCGGTATGTGCAATCTCTTTTTCGACGATACGAATCCGTCGAAAGAAAAGACAGAGTACGTCGAAGCGATAAAAGAAGATATAAAATGGCTGGGCTTTAAGTGGTACGAGATACACTACGCCTCCGACTTTTTCGACGAGATTTACCAAAGGGCGATAAAACTCATCAAAGACGGAAAGGCTTTCGTCTGCGACTGGTCGGCGGAAGAGATTTCGGCTAACCGCGGAACGCTTACCGAACCCGGTAAAGAAAGCCCGTGGAGAAACAGAAGCGCAGAAGAAAACCTTCGGCTTTTCGAGGGTATGAAAAACGGCGAATTCAAGGACGGAGAAAAGACGCTCCGCGCCAAAATCGATATGGCTTCGCCGAATATAAATATGCGCGACCCCGTAATTTACAGGGTGCTTCGCGCCACGCACCACAGAACGGGCGATAAGTGGTGCATATATCCCATGTACGATTTCGCTCACCCTATATGCGATTCGATGCAGGGCGTAACTTATTCGCTTTGCACGCTCGAATTCGAAGACCACAGACCGCTTTACAACTGGGTAGTGGAGAACACGGGCGTAGAACATAAACCCAGACAGATAGAGTTCGCAAGGCTCAATATAACCAACACGGTTATGAGTAAGCGTTACCTTAAAAAACTCGTGGAAGACAAGGCGGTTACGGGGTGGGACGATCCGCGTATGCCGACTTTAACGGGGCTTCGCGCAAGAGGGGTGCCGGCCGAGGCTCTTAAAAATTTCTGCGAAGCGATAGGCGTGGCGAAAGCGAATTCCGAAATAGAAGTAAGTTATTTCGAACACTTCATAAGAGATTATCTCAATCTTCACGCCGAAAGGGCTATGGCTGTATCCGAACCGCTTAAAGTTACGTTGACTAATTTCCCCGACGGTAACGAAGAAGAAAATTTCGAAATCAACCCCAACGACGAATCCGCGGGAACGAGAAAGATAACCGTTTCGAAGCATATTTATATCGATAAAGAAGATTTTTCGCTTAACCCGCCGCCGAAGTATTTTCGGCTTAAAGAGGGCGGTTACGTAAGACTTAAAAACGCGTATATAATAAAATGCGACGAAGTCGTTTTAAGCGAAGACGGAGAAGTTAAAGAACTTAAATGTTCTTACGTTCCCGAATCGAGAAGCGGAAACGATACCAGCGGAATTAAAGTAAAGGGCGTTATTCACTGGGTAAACGCAGACGACGCCGTAGACTGCGAGATAAGAAAGTACGATTATCTGCTTAAAGACGCGGCGTACCCCGGTCAGGATTTTTCCGAACGTATGAATTACGACAGCGTTCACGTCTATAACGGTAAAGCCGAAAAATATCTTGCGGAAGCCAAAGACGGAACTAGTTTCCAACTCATGCGTAAAGGCTACTATAAGAAACTTACCGAAAACGGAAAACTCGTTTTATCCGAGATAGTGTCGCTTAAAGACGGCTATAAACCGCAAAAATAATCGCCGAAAGGCAAAAACGTTGACAAACCGTCGCGGCGGTGGTAGAATATAAGCGGAGAAACAAGAAAAAGTTATGTTTTTTTTAGTCGATATATTTTTACTTGCCATCTTAATATGCGTAATCTGGGCGAGCGTGAAATTCGGGTTTTCCCGTAATTTCGTGTTCGGCATTTTGCGTACCGTTATCGCGCTCGGCGGCGGGGCGGCTCTTGCGTTCGGCGTCTATATGCTTATGGACGGTCAGGGGTGGCTCGCTTATATGTCTGACGGCGTGCGGAAATTTTTCGGCGAAGTATCTTCCGACGCGGCGGCTGTACTCAACGACGCGCAATATCGTTTCGTCGCGAAACTTATCGCGTATCTGCCGTTCGGATTACTGTTTTTCGTACTCGGTTACGTCATAACGTATTATCTGATAAAGTTAATCGTGTCGCTGTTTTTTTCACCCGTGCTTACCTGTATAAAAAAGATAAGGTGGGTAAAAATAGCGGATAACGTGTTGGGGCTTGTGTTCAATCTCGCCGTCTATATCGGCGTGGTCGTGTGTCTGTTCGGCGCGGTGCACGCGCTTAACGAAGACGGGGTATATAGTAACGTCGCCGCCAAAGGCGAAACCGAAGAGAGCGTTGCTAAAGACGTCGTGAACAATTTCTGCGAGCCCGTACTTACCACCCTGCACGAAGATTTTTCGGCGTCGGTAATCGGCGGATGTATTTACGAGTATAACCCGCTTAACAAGACCTTCAAAAAGATTTTCGATGATTTGCGAAAATAAACGAAACGTAAATTTTACGACCGACGAATTTTCGTCGGTTTTTTTATGTAAAAATTTTTGATAATCGCTTGAATAAGAGATTCGGTATATGGTAAAATAAACCACATCACTATAAGGCGGTATCTTAATGAAACGATTTATTGCTTTTATAAGCGTTGCGCTTGCGGCGGTGTTCTGCGTAAATACGTATACGACCGAAAGAAACAGGGTTGTGTACGCTGACGATTATTACGACGAAATCATAGACGAATTGCCGTATATCGACGTAGTGCAAAAGTATTATGAGGCGTATGGCTACGACATCGACAGAACGGAACAATCGGGAGAAGAATCTTTAATAATATCCAAGCGAAACTGCGCTACGATTACGATAAAATTCAGCGGCAATGAAATCTCGGAATATCGAGTAGGGAATTATTCTGCCGGATATGCCGTCGATGAAGACGGCAAGGTGTTGCGTTGGGAATACGGCAAGAACGACGATACGTTTTACGGTGTAGATTATTCGTACGATAACGACGGGAATTTGCTTTCGGGCGGATTGAGCGAAAATACTTATAACAACGGATTGTTGGCTTCGTCTACGTATTACAATGGCGACGTCGTATCTTACGAATATGACGGCGAGGACAGACTGACCGCCGTCAGATATAACGGCGAACTCGTATTTACGTATTCGTATAACGGAGACGTGGTAACGCAATATAACGTAATCAAAGATATTTATACGACGTATACCGAAACCGACGATACGAAGATTTTTGCGGGCGAAGACTGGTCTTTAAGTTCCGTTTCTACCGATTCGGGCTTTAATAAAACGCACTCGTTGTTCGGCGAAGAGCACAGCGTTTCGGCGACGTCGGATTCGTTGACGGTTGATTCTCGCGCTATCCGTTATGCGAAAGATTATTTCGGCAGAATCGACGATTACGGCGTTTATAACGTCAGATATATGAACGACGAAATGTACGAGAGTTATATTACCGAAGTGTACTTCGGACAAAATTCTTACGTATATGAGTACGACAACGGCAACGTAATACGCTCAATCTACGAACATCCGGACGGGGAAGTGCCCGACGGGGAGATTTTGTACGAATATGACGATCTGAATCGTTTGGTACGCGAGGATAACGGGCCTGCCAATAAAACGTATATTTACGAATACGACGATAAAGGGAACGTAACCATAAGAATCGGGGATTATCGTACGGGATTTAATGCTTCCGAAAGTAAAAGGTCGGTGTCGTCAGACGGAACAGTTACGTATCTCGGTCAGACCGTCGTATACGACGATTACGGTGTAACTCCGCTATCCTGGGGCGATTATAATTTCACCTGGCAATACGGTAACAGATTGACCGCGATAAGCGGACCCGATTACGAAATTACTTACGATTTCGATAACGACGGAAACCGTACAGGAAAAATCGTAAACGGTACGCCTACGAACTACTATTACGAAGACGGAAAAGTTATTTACGAAAGTCGCGAGTGGGACGGCGAAATTATCTATTATATATACGATTACGATAATAATCTCGTCGGTTTTATATACGACGGGCAGACGTATTATTATATTTACGACGGACTTAAAAACGTAGTCGGCATAGCCGAACCGAGCGGTACGGTCGTCGTCGAATATTCGTACAGCGCGTACGGACAAACCGTCGGAATTTACGGCAGTAAAGCCGATACGGTAGGCGTAGTAAATCCGTACAGATATAAAGGGTACAGGTACGAAGAAGAAACGGGTCTATATTATGTCGGTTCGCGTTATTACTGCCCCGACACGGGCAGATTTATATGCGCAGACGATCCCGCGGCTTACTCTCAGAACGTCGAAGTCGGTGTGTGTTATAACCTTTTCGCCTATGCGAATAACAACCCCGTAAAATACTACGACCCCGACGGCCACATTGCGGTGGTCGTTATTGGCGGTATTGCAATCGGCGTAAAGGCAATTATTGCCGCTTCCGCTGTATTATGTATTGCATTTATTAGTTTGTGTTATCCGGCGCTAAAAACGGCAATACAAGAAATACGTAGAAGTATACAGGAGTTTTTTAAGGAATGTAAAAAACGAGTATTGAGTTATTGGGAAAAACGAAAAAAATCGCAGCGGCTACATATCCATCATATTGTAGCGAAAGCAGATAAAAGGGCTAAAAAATCTCAATATATTCTTGAAAATGTGGGCATTTCTGTAAGTACCGACGAGAGAAACTTAGTTCCTCTAAAAGACAGATTTCATCAAAGATTACATACCAAAGCATATTTTGAAGCCGTAGATGCTTGTTTATTTGGTAAGAATGACATCGTACAGGTAAGTAACACATTATTTGCATTAAAGACAATATTGGCAATTATCAACACCGGAGCGTAATATGAAGGTTATTACATGTAGTGGAGAGAGATTATTTGTCGACGAACAAAATAATAGAATGTATGTGGTCGGGCGAAGGTTCAGTATTGTAGAGTTAAAGACGTTGCATGTGAGTGAAAGATTGAGTGGCTACAGATATCTGTGCGAAGTGGTGCCGATCCATAAATACGATTTATTATTTCTTGTAACGAATAATGAAGAGTTTTGGTTGCTAAATATTAATGATTATTCTGTAGTGAAGAGATTCAAGTGTCATGCTATAAATTCAAATGTTTATTACGATGATAAAGAAGACAAAATCTATACGGTAGGTAGTTATAATCTAAAAAGTCTGCTTGCCGTAATCGACGTCAAAACGTTACAAATTAAGGAATATTCGTTTCCGCATGAAAGCGAAGATCGACAGATGACGTGGTATTCTTTGCATAAATGTGTCGGCGGGGAACTGTACTTGTTCAAGAGTACGTATAATATTCGTCCGACGATTTCAGATTGTGTTACTACGTATGGCAAATACAGGATAGACAACGGAACTTTGAAACGATTGGAAACCATATATACTGGTAACGAAAACATGACAAGCGTTAATATGGGACATAATTACCCGTGTAATTACAGTAAATATATGTATCGAGTCAAAGAGAACGACGTAATAAATTACGAAGAAGTGATAAAAAGACCGTATTCAAGCACGTTTGAAACCGAACGATATATATATTTTTGGCAATGGTTTAAGAAAGAACTTATTCGGGTAACGAAAGACTTCAAAACCGTAGAAACGGTATATACGTGCGGAGCGGGCGAACGGATTGCCTGCTACACAGAGAGTGAAAAATATAAATTTTTGGCACTTGAAAAGTGTGAAGAATCAGATAAAAACGGATACCCTATACCGAATAAGGTCAAAAGCAGAATTTTGGTATTCGACAAAGACGAAGAAATTAAAAATCAATAAATATAAAAACGCCTTATTTTGCAGAAAATAAGGCGTTTTTTTAATAGTCTTTTTATTTGCTTGTTAAAAAAGGGCTTTTGTGGTAGAATAATCGGTATGAATGCGGTTAATATCGAAAACTTATCTTTCGCGTACCCCCAAAGGGAGGGCGAGCCCGTTCGCAAGGTGCTTTGCGGATTGTCGCTCGCTATCGAAAAGGGCGAGTTCGTGTCGCTTATCGGGTCTAACGGCAGCGGTAAATCTACGCTGTCGCGGCTTATCAACGGGCTTTTGCAGCCCGTGGAAGGCAAGGTCGAAGTGTTCGGGATGAATACCGCCGATAAAAAAACGCTTTTCGATATAAGAAAACGCGTCGGCACCGTCTTTCAGAACCCGGATAACCAGCAGGTCGCTTCGATAGTCGAAGACGATATTGCTTTCGGCCCCGAAAATATCGGTATGCCGAGAGAAAAGACGGGCGAGAGAATAGATTACGTGCTTAAAGTTACCGATATGGAAAAATATCGCAACGTTGAAGTCGCGCGGCTTTCGGGCGGACAGAAACAAAGGGTGGCTATTGCGGGCGCGCTCGCCATCGACCCCGAAATTTTAATACTCGACGAAGCGACTTCCATGCTCGACCCAAAGGGCAGAAACGAAGTTATGTCCGTCGTTAAAGACCTTAATAAAAATCACGGTCTTACGGTTATAAATATCACTCATTATATGGACGAAGCGGTAAATTCCGACAGAATTTTCGTGCTTCACGGCGGCAAAATCGCAATGCAGGGTACGCCCGCCGAAATTTTTGCGAAAAAAGACGAGATACGCGCGTGCGGACTCGAATTGCCGAGGGCGGCTTCGCTCGCCGAAAAATTAAGGGCGGCGGGAATTGAACTCGACGGGCAAATTCTGACAAAGGAGGAACTTGCGACAAAGTTATGCGAATCGTTGCCGAAAATATAAGTTTCTCTTACAATAAAAAAACGGCGTTCCGTTCGGACGCTTTGAAAAACGTTTCTCTTACGATCGAAGAAGGCGATTTTTTCGGGATAATCGGGCATACCGGCAGCGGTAAAAGCACGTTCGTACAGCACCTTAACGCGCTTCTGCCGTTGCAGAGCGGAACTTTGACCGTCGGCGATACGGTTATGGTCGGCGGCAAAAAGACGGATAAAAAATTGCTTAAAAACCTTCGCTCCAAGGTGGGTATGGTCTTTCAGTACCCCGAATATCAACTGTTTGCCGAAACGGTCGGGCAGGACGTGGCTTTCGGGTATAAAAACTTTTTCCCGAACGCCAAAGAAGACGAAATAAACGCGGCGGTGGATCGCGCGCTTACGCTGGTGGGTATCGACCTTTCACTGAAAAACGTATCGCCGTTCGAGTTGTCCGGCGGGCAGAAACGAAGAGTGGCTATCGCCGGCGTTATAGTAACTTCGCCCGAAATTCTCGTTCTCGACGAACCCGTGGCGGGGCTCGATCCGCGCGGTAAACGCGATCTTATGCGGCTTTTGCAAAACCTTAAAAACACCACGTGCAAGACGATAATAATCGTTTCGCACGATATGGACGAGGTTGCCGAAAACTGTAATAAAGCGGCGGTTTTTTCAGGCGGAGAAATAGTAAAGTGCGGAAACGTCAAAGAGATTTTTTCCTGCGGGGAAGAATTGAACGAGTTAAGACTCGGCTTGCCGCTGACCGCGTACATAGCGGAAGAACTTAAAAAAAGCGGGGTTGAATTAAACCTTGCATCTTACGACGAAGACGGTTTCGTAAAAGCCGTAAAAGAGTATAAAAACGGGGTTATAAGACGGTAAACGAATGTTAAGCGACGTGTCTTTCGGCAGGTATTACCCTACGAAGTCTTTCATACACAGACTCGACCCGCGGGTAAAACTTCTGCTGCTTATTGCCTATATCGTAATGATTTTTCTGGCGAAGAATTTTCTTACGCTGGGCTTTTGCATACTCTTTTTGTGCCTTGCGGTGGCGTTTTCGGGCGTACCGGTAACGGCGGTACTCAAAAGCCTTAAAGCGGTGATTTTTCTCGTGTTGTTCACCGCCGTACTCAACGTCTTGTTTTACGACGCGAAGCCCGGCGATACCGTCTATTTCTGGGTCGTTACCAAAGAGGGGCTTATAAACGCGGCGTTTCTCGCGACGAGGCTTATAACGCTCGTTGCGGGCAGTTCGATACTTACGCTTACGACGACTCCCGTCAGCCTTACCGACGGAATAGAAAGTTTATTAAAGCCGTTGTCGTGGGTAAAATTCCCCGTACACGAACTCGCGCTCATAATGTCTATCGCGCTCAGGTTTATACCGACTCTCGCGAGCGAAACGGATAGAATAATGAACGCCCAGAAAGCGAGAGGGGCGGACTTCGAAAGCGGCAACGTCTTTTCGAGGATAAAGTCGCTCGTGCCCGTGCTTATACCGCTGCTCGTAAGCGCGTTCAGAAGAGCCGACGAACTCGGCGACGCTATGGAAGCGCGTTGTTACTCCGGCAGCAAAAACAGAGTAAAATATAAAAAACTTAAACTCGGTTGGAGAGATCCGATAGCGGCGTTGTTTGTCGCTGCGTTCATGACCGCCGTAATACTTTTCAACGACCCTTACTTTTTCGGGTTGTTCACGGGGTTATTCGTATGAGAATAGTTCTTAAAATCGAATACGACGGCACGGACTATTGCGGCTGGCAGGTTCAGCTAAGCGGCGTCACCGTGCAGGGCGTTATAGAAGAAGCGATTAAAAAACTGACGGGCGAAAAGGTTTCGGTTATCGGCAGCGGAAGAACGGATTCGGGCGTACACGCCGCAGGGCAGATCGCGCATTTCGATATAACGAGCGAAAAAATCCCGCCCGAAAAATACGCCTGCGCATTGAACGCCTTTCTGCCGCGCGATATTAAAATTACGGAAAGCGGCGAGGCGGAGGACGGGTTTCACGCAAGGTTTTCGGCGAAGAGAAAGACCTATCGTTACTCGATCTACGTTTCGGAATATATCCGTCCGCTTAAAGACAGATACGCCGTAAACGTTCCGCTCGCATTAGACGAAAAAAAAATGAACGAAGCGTGCCGCTATCTTGCGGGCAAACACGATTTCAGATGTTTTTTGGCAGCCGATTCGTCGGTGAAAGACACGGTAAGGGAAATTTACTTTGCAAAAGTCGAAAAAAACGGCGAAGATTATTCCTTTACCGTATGCGGCAACGGTTTTTTATATAATATGGTAAGGATAATCGCCGGCACTCTCGTTAAAATCGGCAGCGGCGAAGAAAGCCCCGAAAGTATGAAAAAGATAATCGACGGAGGCGACAGAACCGCGGCGGGGAAAACCATGCCTGCGCGCGGACTTACCCTGTTATCCGTCGAATACGAATAATTTTATCCGAAAATTTTATCGAAACGCGGAAAATTGCTTGACAAACCGAAATAAATTTAATAAAATATACGGGCATTATAAGGAAAGGTGCGTAAGACGAATTAGCCCCTCGATCGGCGACCGAACTTATATAACGAATATTATATAATTAAGATTTTTGGAGATTCACGATGAAAACTTTTATGGCAAACGGTAATTCCGTTGATAGAAAATGGTACGTCGTTGATGCTTCGGGAATGTCGCTCGGCAGACTTGCTTCGCAGGTTGCTTCTATTTTGAGAGGCAAAAATAAGCCCATCTTCACTCCCAACGTCGACACAGGCGATTTCGTTATAGTTCTTAACAGCGATAAGGTCGTCCTTACGGGTAAGAAACTCGATCAGAAACTTTACACTTATCACACCGGTTACATCGGCGGACTTAAACAAGTTCCCTACGCGAGAATGATGGCTGAAAAGTCCGATCTCGTCGTTTACGAAGCGGTAAAAGGTATGTTGCCGAAGAACAGTCTCGGTAAACAAATGCTTACCAAACTTCGCGTTTACAAAGGTGCGGAACACAATCATCAGGCTCAACAGCCCATCGAGTTGAAACTCGGCAAGTAACGGAGGGATAGACGAATATGGCAAAAGTATCTGTTAAGAAGAAACTTCAATACTGGGGAACCGGTAGAAGAAAGAGCGCTATCGCGAGAGTAAGACTTATTCCCGGCGGTACGGGCGCAATCACTATAAACGGCAGAAGTATCGACGAATATTGCGATCTCGATACCCTTAAACTTATCATCAGACAACCGCTCGTATTGACCGAAACCGAAAGCAAGTACGACGTTTTCGTAAACGTAGTAGGCGGCGGCTTCACGGGTCAGGCAGGCGCGATTCGTCACGGCGTAGCGCGCGCGCTCGTCGTTGCCGAACCCGAACTCCGTCCCGCTCTTAAAAAGGCAGGTTTCCTTACGAGAGATCCGAGAATGAAGGAAAGAAAGAAGTACGGCTTGAAGAAGGCTCGTCGCGCTCCTCAGTTCTCGAAGAGATAATTTTTTCGGACGAATATCGAAAAGCGAAATGCGTTACCGCATTTCGCTTTTTTCTGTTGCCGGATCCGCGACCTGTTTCTTTCTGCCGCGTTTTTTCTTTTCGGGTTTCGGAACGGCGGCGACCAATTCGTCGTGCCTGCGTATAAACGCCTGCATTTTAGCATTCATGGCGTATTGCGGCGGGGCGAAATCGTCGGGATCTTTAAGCAAACTCCGATTGTCGGCTGTCGGCTGTTTGTCAGTTTTCCGTTCGGACTTTGAAAAATCGTTTTCGCCTTTGCTTGCCGAATTGAACTTGTCTATTATATCGAAAAGACCGAATTTTTCCATTTTTTGCTCCTTTTTTAATTTTTATGCGCGTTATTTCGTTGCTTATTTTCAAATATTAGTGTATACTTATAAAGCATATTTATAAGTATGCTTATAAGAAACAAAGTATTCTCTTTAAGGAGCAGGATATGTTGAAAAAGTTGTCTGCCGTTTTTCTTGCGGCTTTATTGACTTTATCGTTCGCCGCGTGTAAGAAGGACGCGAATCCGACGGTCGCATCGAAAGACCCGACGGTGTCGCAGGTTTCTTCCAACGGCGGTTTTCTCGTCGAAACGGGCGATTACGTATATTTTCTGAACGGTAAGACCGACGCCGGCAAGTACGAAACCGGCAAGGTTACCAAAGGCGCGCTCGTTCGCGTTAAAAAGACCGATATCGCGAAAGGCTCGGAAGCCAAATGCGATACCATAATCTCGAAACTTCTCGTAGCCGACGATACCGCTGCGGGCGTGTATCTGTTCGACGAATATTTCTATTACGCCGCTCCGTCGACCGAAAAGAACAGCAAGGGCGAAGTCAAGACCGATAAACTTTTGTTCTTCAGAACCAAAGCGGACGGATCGGATACCTCCAAATCTATCTGCGGTAAAGATTTCGGCTCTTCGGTAGAATATCGTTACGTTTCGGCAGGTAAAAACGTCTACCTTATCGTAAAAGATTCGTCCGACCTTTACGTTTACGACGCTATCGGCAGAAAACAGTTATTCAAGTATTCCGACAGCGTTTCTTCCATACAAAAAATCCTTTTCTCGTCCGACGTCGGCGATCCCGCGCTTTTCTATACGATAAAACCCGTAAACAAAACGACTTATCCCGACGATAACGACAGCAATCGCGCTACCGAAAATTATTACGAAGTATATTCGGTGAACTTCGGCGAAAGCAAGGTCGAAGCCAAAGCCGAACGTATTCTCGACGGTATCGGAAAGATGACTTCCGGCAATACGGAAAAGAAAGGCGTTTATATGACGGGCGCCACGTTCGACCTTATAAAATACACGCAGGACACGCTTTATTATTCCGTAACTCCGCTTGACAAGACCGCTTCGAGTATGAAGACGTACAAGTATATGGAAAGAAGCAAATTCGGCGAAGACAACGCCGTTAAGTACGACGACGAAGCCGTTACCGTACTCATGAACTACGACAGCGACGCGGTAGCCTCGTCGGTATTCTCCGATTCGGCGTTGTATCTCGGCTCTTCCGAAATATTGTATATCGATTCTTCGAGACTTATGCTCTACGATTACACGAAGAAGGGCGAAGGTGACCCTTATTACCACGGCGCGCAAACAATTCTCGATAACGAAAAGATCAGCGGCGCTACGCTTGATTTCGTCGTGAAAGAAGGTACCGACGATTATCTCTACTTCCATAACGGCAACGTCTATTACAAAGTCAACTATACTTTGCTTAAAGACGGTACGCATATGGACGAAAAAGTGTTCAGAATCAACTCGTTCGACGTAGACAACTCCTGGTATAAACCCGAAGTCGTGGCGTTTAAGGTTGAAAACGAAACTCATTACGCGTTTATCGCGGCTTACAGCGATTCGTCGTTCTTGTCTTACGTTTACGCGGTAGACACGACCAAAAAGGCGGCGGAGTACGCCGCGCATTGCGAAACCGTAGATAACGACGATTCGATCGCCGACGCGGATAAAGATTCCGAAAAGGCGAAGTTCTACGACGCTCCGGAAAAGAACAGCAAAAAGTACAAAATCATTTACGAATCTCTTCTCGGCAAAATGACGTCGGGCAACGCGAAGACCGTTAAAGACGGAATGAACAAAAAAGACTGATAAATTAGTCAAAACGTTAAAAAACACGAAAAGGGCTGTCGAAAGACGACCCTTTTTCAAGCGAGGTAAAAATGTTACAAGTCAACGGAGTAAGCCTGCAATTCGGCAGCAGAAAACTTTTTGAAGACGTAAATATCAAATTCACGAAAGGTAACTGCTACGGCATCATCGGCGCGAACGGGGCGGGCAAATCCACCTTTTTGAAAATACTTTCGGGCGAACTCGAACCGCAAAAAGGCGAGGTTACGCTGGATAAAAACGAGCGTATGTCGGTGCTTAAACAGGACCAGAACGCATACAACGACGAAACCGTTATAAGGACGGTTATGCTCGGACATAAACGGCTCGTCGATATTATGGACGAAAAAGACGCGCTCTATCAGAAAGAAGACTTTACCGACGAAGACGGCATAAGGGCGGCGGATCTCGAAAACGAGTTTGCCGAACTCGGCGGATGGGACGCGGAAAGCGACGCAGAAAAACTCTTGTCCGCTCTCGACATTCCCGCAGAACACTACGAAATGAAAATGGGCGAACTCGACGGCAAAGAAAAGGTTAAAATTCTTCTCGCTCAGGCTCTTTTCGGCAACCCCGACGTGCTTCTTTTAGACGAACCCACGAACAACCTCGACATAAAGACCACGCAATGGCTCGAAGACTTTCTGATGGACTTCGAAAATACGATTATCATCGTTTCGCACAACAGATATTTTTTGAATAAGGTATGCACCTATATCTGCGACGTGGACTTCGGCAAAATCAACGTATACTTCGGTAACTACGATTTCTGGTACAGGACGAGCCAACTTATCGCCCGTCAGCAAAAGGAACAGAACAAAAAAGCCGAACAGCGCGCGAAAGAATTACAGGAATTTATCGCTCGTTTCTCGGCTAACGCTTCAAAGTCCAAACAGGCTACGGCAAGAAAGAAAGAACTCGAAAAACTTACGATTAACGACATTAAAGTTTCGTCGAGAAAATATCCGTATATCAATTTCAAATACGACCGCGAAATAGGTAACGACATACTTTTCGTTGAAAACCTTACGAAAGAGGGGTATTTCGAGAATTTGTCGTTTACGGTCGGCAGAGAAGATAAAATCGGTATCGTAGGCAGAAACAGCAAGGCTATTTCGGTTTTGTACGACGTTTTAATGGGTAAAGAAACCGCCGACAGCGGCTATTATAAATGGGGTAAGACGATTACTCCGACCTATCTGCCCGTGGATAACGACGAATATTTCGTCGGTTGCGATTTGTCGCTCGTAGACTGGCTCAGCAGATATTCTTACGACCATTACGAAGAATTCGTTCGCGGCTGGCTTGCGAGAATGTTGTTTTCGGGCGAAGAATCTCAAAAGAAAGCCTCGGTTATTTCCGGCGGAGAAAAAGTAAGATGTATGCTCGCCAAGATGATGCTCGAAGGCGGTAATTTTATGATTCTCGACGAACCTACGAACCATCTCGATCTCGAATCGATAACCGCGCTCAACGACGGACTCGTGGCGTTTAAGGGCTGCCTTTTAATGACCAGCCACGACCGCGAACTTATGAATACCGTCTGTAACCGTATAATCGAAATTGACGGAGGCAAGAAGGTTTACGACCGTCCCGTCGACTACGACACCTATCTCGAAGAAACCATGAACAAACAATAAGAAACGTTTAATAATCGAGCCGTCCGAAAGGGCGGCTTTCGTATTTGCGTAAATTCGGTTATCCCGGGGAAATTTAAGGTGGTAGTTATCTTTTTGCGGGGCTATGGCATATAATGTCAGGTAGGTGGCTGTATGTCGTTCAGAGTGCATTTTATCGGTATCGGCGGTGTAAGTCTTTCGAGCCTTGCAAAATATATGCTCCGCATGGGTTTTACCGTCAGCGGAAGCGACGCGCGCGATTCGGTTTATACCGAAGAATTGAAAAGGCTCGGCGCGTCGGTTTTTATAGGTCATAGCGAAAAAAACGCAGAAGGTGCGCAGGTCGTAGTCTATTCCGACGCGATTAAAGAAGACAACTGTGAACTCGCCTTCGCGAGAAGAGAAAAGTTGTTTATTATGACGAGAGCCGAACTTTTGAAATCGGTCGCAGAAAATTGCGGAATCGTCGTAGGCGTTGCCGGGTGTAACGGAAAAACGACCGTTACTTGTATGCTCGCCCATATTTTTGACGCCGCAAAAAAGGCGTTCACCGCCCATATCGGCGGTGAAGACAAAGAGTTTTCTAACAGCGTTATCCGCGGCAGCGAAGTGTTTTTGTCGGAAGTGTGCGAGTATAAAAAGAACCTGCTTAATTTTCCTGCGGACGTCTGTCTGTGCCTTAATTGCGACGCCGATCACTTAGATTGTTATAACGGTTACGACGAACTCAAAAACGCCTATTTATCTTACCTGAAATCGGGTGATAAGGCGATTATCAATATAGACGATCCCGTACTTGCCGGATATAAAGAAAAAAACGCCGTTACTTTCGGCGTTAAAAACAAGGCGAAATACGGCGCGAAAAATCTTACCGAAAAGAACGGCGTATATTCTTTTTATCTGACCGAAAACGGCAAAAAACTTACGAAAATCGCGCTTTCGGTTGCCGGCGAATATAACGCCGTCAACGCGCTTGCGGCTTGCGCCTTAGCGAGAGAAATCGGCGTTTCGGCAAAGGATATAGCGCGGGGGATAAAGAAATTCAAGGGCGTTAAACGCCGCTACGAGCGGATAGGAAAAATTAACGGGGCGGACGTGATTATCGATTACGCTCATCACCCCAAAGAGATTGCGGCGTGCTTATCCGCGGCTGAAAAAGAAAGGGCGAAAAATATTCTCGTCGTATTTCAACCGCATACTTATTCGAGAACTATATTTTTGAAGGACGAATTTATCAAGGTACTCGGCGGCGTTGAAAATCTGTATCTGTTCAGGACTTTCGCCGCGAGAGAAGCTCCGGTAGAGGGCGGAAGCGCGCTCGATTTATATAAAGATTTAGGTAAAGGCGAGTATTTCGACGATTTCGATAAATTGTTTTCCGGATTGACGGAAAAACTCGACGAAGGCGATTTATTGCTCGTTTTAGGCGCGGGCGATTTAGCCGAACTGTTCCGCTCCCGCCTTGCCAAAGAATAACGGAGTATAATTTATATTCTGCATATAAAGTCCGAAAAATACCACACTTCCGAGAACTCATCCGTCGGCTACGCCGCCACCTTCTCTGCAAAGAGAAGGCAAGGGCAAGTATATTCGCCCGTACTCCAATCTTCGGGATCGCCACGCTTCGCTCGCGATGACGTTTATTAAGCATGTCATTGCGAAGGAGCAAAGCGACTGCGGAAACCTTAGGCAGTGTCGCCCCCCCTTTTGTCGCTATGCGACATTTTCCCCGTTTCAGCGGGGACATTTACCCCGCAATAGACGGCGGAGCGGCTGCGCGGGCAAGTCTGTATAAAGATAGTGTATAAAATCACGTGTTATGAACTATTCCGACAGATTGCAGTGAGGAATATCGAAGTTGATAGCATATTCTAAAGTTTCGTACGTTCGGCTCATAGGGCGATCCTGAACGTAAAAAACGACGTAGTCGCTTATATCTACGGTTTCCCGGTTGCGGTAGATGGTTTTGCTTCGTTGTTCTTGATATGCCGGCGATAAGTATATTATTTTTTCGTATTCCGGATACGGGAATTCTTTCGGTCGTTTTATTTCTAAATTCTCCCAAGGGCTGTACATGCAAATTATTCGCTTTACGTGAGGATAGATTTTTTGTAAGTCGGTTATAATTTGGTAACATATATCCGTGAACGTACCTTTATTTCCTATCATAAATATGTCGAAACCGTCGTTGATTAACTCGACGATTTTTTCTTTTATTTTAAGTTTTGTTTCTTCGCTTATTTCGTCTTCATAATGTCCGAAAAAACTACAACGCAGATGTTTTCTTCTGCTCATTTTTACAAATAAACTCCTTAATAGTTACATATATACATAATTATAGCACAAATTATTGTCATTGTGTAATCATTTTTAATATAAATAGAATATTTTAATGTTTTTACATTTCATAGCGTTACGAAATACGGGCTTATAATTATGATATAAAATACTTGGTGGAAGAATATGGATTATAAAGAGTTTTTAGTAAGACTCGGTTACGTCAGGAATAAGGCTAATTTATCGGCAAGAGAATTAAGTTTGAGAATGGGTAAAAGCGCGCAATACATTGGTATGGTTGAACGCGGGCGTTTTCAACTGTCGATAGAAAACTTATTTCAGGTGTTAGAAATCTGTAATTTTTCGGTGGCAAGGTTTTTTAGCGACGATTTTTACGATTATGACGAAAATCGGGAGATAGAACGTTTGCTTGAAAATTTATCTTCGGATAAAAAGA
>ULRP01046561.1_pt1 | contig 21214 bp, 23 predicted proteins | sample 1955521 | NCBI WGS metagenome assembly ULRP01 (sample SAMEA4835685, study PRJEB28245) | human gut metagenome | biome: gut microbiome; material: fecal sample | place: Denmark | collected 2008
TATCAAATATTCCAGGTATATCCCAGAAATAGTAGGTGTATTTTCAAGGAATATGAAAGATCTTACGAGTATCGTCTATACCAAAGGAAAAGGGTATGAAGAGAGTAAACCATATGACAATGATGAAAGCAACGATGATCAATATACAGTACCATATGAACTTATGTATGATCACATGATAATTTATTCAGTTGGGTTTAACGAGTCATTGATACCATCGCTACTCAATGGAAATTTCTTTTCGAATGATCAAATGGAAATAATCAATCATATCGAAAATATTTTGCTTGAAATTAACAAGATATACCCAATTCGTGAAATATGTGATACGATGAGGATTAAGTATGAGATATTAGCTGCTGATCTTGTACATCCAAAAGTAAAGAAGGGATATTCGTCAAAGGTAGTATTACAAGAAGGAAATCTAATTAATAAATAATGAAATATGACCTGTAATATAATTATATATTATTTACAGGTAATAGTTGTGAGCAAATAAAAAACGAATGTTATGCTTACAAAAAAATAACGAAAAAGTTTTAAGGAGGAAATTAAAAATGAGTGATCACAATCAGAGGGAAGATGTTAACGAGAAGTTAACTACTTGGTACGAGAATAACGTAGTAGATGATCGTGAAGATAACTCCACAATTGCCGAGGTATGTATCAGAGACTGCAGAGAACGATTCAATATCGATCTTGGTGATGTTCCGACAGTTCTTGCAATCTATGCATTTACGCTGGATTCTATTACAGAACAGCTTAAATCTATGCAGGACAAGTTATCTGAAGCAGAGATTCATGTAGATGACATCGTGGCATTCGGATATGATAACTTATCCGATGATGATACAGAGAAGCAGGGCAATTTCAGTCCATATATGTTTGATCTTGGTGGTCGTCTGGATTATACGAGAGATCCAGATTCCAATTCGGTTGACAACTGTACGAAGTGGATGACTATGAAACTTCGTGATTATCCGAAGATGTGGGATGAGATCGCATCAAGAGTACTTACAAACTTAAGCGATAATTGTGATATTCCAATTTCACAATCATGTATTGTATTACCGATATTTGCGGTCATCCAGTCACAGCTCTGTAAGTATATGGATGTTAAAAGAAAAGATGAGAACAAGAGCGAAATCAGTATTACATTTGCAGGTTGCATCGATGTATTTGCTCGTAAGACAGAAGATAATGGATCTACAGTAGAATTCAAGCCGATGCCTTCTACAAAGCTCGGAATCAAGTCTGATGCAAAGGCAACTGCAGCTCATGAAGATGAGGACTAATTAGTCACATCTTCATTATAAAAATAGGAAGAAAAATCTAAAGGGAATATCATTTCCCTTTGGATTTTTTTATTTACATCTTAAAAAGGAGGTCCATAAAGCTTGTATAAACAATTGGCAGAATACGAGACTATTTTTGATAAGCATTTGAATAAATCCCTTATCGAAAAATCGGATGACCGACCACTTCTTGATTTTATTATTGAAGCATGGTATTCACTCCAGATCATTGATGGAATTGAGATTGTTGATTGGGAATATACAGATAAGATGTCTCAAATTGATATTAACAAGTATATCATCAAACGAAATCGTAATGTAAGACAAAAAGAAAAGTATGATTTCAAATACATTGATGAATCCAATCTTGGTTTGCTCACAGTTACTGTAAAACTTACGGTTGATGTAACCGATCCAAAATTAAATGAAACGGTTACCAAAGAGCAAATAATCAAGAAATCCATGTTGATTCCGATTATGGATGAAGATGGATGTTATCTTTTGAGTGGTCAGAAGGTATACACCATTTATCAGCTTGTCGAGAAATCAACCTATACAGCTGCTAACAGTGTTATCTTAAAATCTCTCATGCCATTTGCAATTCGCAGATATACACATGAGGTGAAAGACACAGAAGGAAATCCATACATACTTCCGTATTATACGATTGAGTTATTCAAGAAAGATGTGGAAGTTATGTTATTATTTGCAACGAGGGGACTCAACTATGCACTTCAGTTTTCACTTGAATCCGCTTATGTTGTAATGCAATTTGTTGATCATATTGATGATCCGGATGATATCTCTTACATCTACTTCCAGATTTCTACAAGATTATTCTTGAAAGTAGATCGAAGTCTATTCGAGAGATTTGTCTATGTAAGATCTGTTGTTGGTGGTATTATGCGTATCACAACGAACCGACTTACGATTGATCGATTAGATGATACAGATATCTGGCTAAAGAAGCTTGGTAATAACAATCTCCAAAAAGGAGAGAATTTATTACGATCCGTGAAGCGTCTTCTTGATGAAACCACTGGTAAAATATTAAAGCTTGAAATCTATCATAAGAACGACGTATACACATTAACCAGATGGGCTTGTCAGGAATACAATGATCTTCGTATGAAAGACAATATGGATTTATCAAATAAACGACTTCGATCGAATGAGATTATTTCATCACTTATCACGATGGAGTTTTCAAATCGATTAAATCGTTTGATGACATTTGGAAAGAAAGCAGACATTGGAAATTACAGGGAAGTATTTTCATTCCCAGGCGACATCCTAATTCAAAAGATGCACTCATCAGGTATCATCAGATACAATGATGTTATTAATGATATGACGTTCTTTAGTAAAGCAAAATTCACTAAACTTATTATGGTGAATCAAAACCACTCTAATTGCGGGGAACTTCTAATATTTAATATTAGACACTTTATTTAGAGTGCCGGTTAAGCTTTATCTACCAACTTATTCTGGTGACAGAATAAGGGCAAAGGGTAACTCCGGAGATACGGTAATCAAGGATAAAGATACGGACAATCGACGCAAGGAAGTATCTCACAAAGATGAGATATGACTTCAACGATCAGGGAAAGCTAGATATAACCACTGAGAGAAATCTCTAAATACTCCAATAAGTAGTAGGGTTGTTGAAAATAAGGTAGATTGAAATATCTACACGAAGCGAGTAGACTCCAATCATAGGAGTGAGACGTAGGTGAGATAAATATATTATTTATCAAAAATCCGAAACGGGTGGATTTATTAGATATGGTAAAAGTATTTAATATTAAAGATATGACCTGAGCTCTATAGAGATATAGAGATTAACAAGACTGATTAAGGGACCACATAGTCTAGGCAACAAGAACAGTAATAGCATTAGTGCAAGATACCGTGGATTACACCATTCATACCTCGGTCACATAGACTTAACCGTCTGTGGTAATTCGGATTGACGAAGGAAGGTCCGAGTAAAACCAATCTAACTGCGGGGACGAATCCGTTAAGTTTATATCTACCAACCATAAGTAGTGATATTTATGGGGCAAAGGGTAACTCCGGAGATATGGTAATCAAGGATATAAATGGATCAATCGACGCAACGAAGTATCTCATGCATTTTCTCCTATAATAAAAAATAGGAGGTGATATTTATGGGAAGACATAAAAAAGAAGTTTGGAAATGGATAGATTTACCAAATGTTAAACCAAACTATTACAAAATAAGTAGTTGGGGTAATGTAGTTAATAAAAATGGTAAGAAAATGAAGTATGAAACTGATAAAAATGGATATAAAAGATGTACTTTGACACTAATTAATGGTCATAAAAAGCACTTTTTTGTTCATAGATTAGTTGCTATATACTTTATTCCAAATCCAGATAATAAACCAGAAGTTAATCATTTACTTAGAGATAAAAACAATTTATATTATAAGTATTTTGAATGGGTAACCAGTGAAGAAAACCGGTATCATTCAAAAACTCACCATAGACAAATGGCAAAAGGTTGTCAAGTACATCCAATGAGTACAATGACTAATGAAGATGTAGAACGTATTTGTCAAATGATGGAAGATGGTAAAACAAATAAAGATATTTGTATTGCCTTCGGATATAATAATAAAATTGATAAAACTGGGTATGAAAAATTTAGAGGAAAACTAAAACATATCAGATCTCGAAGAACGTGGACACCTATATCACGTAAATATAAATGGTAATATATAATGATGTAATGAGATATGAGTTCAACGATCAGGGAAAGCTAGATATAACCATTGAGAGAAATCTCTAAATACTCCAATAAGTAGTAGGGTTGTTGAAAATAAGGTATCTGAAATGGTACACGAAGCGAGTAGGCTCCAATCATAGGAGTGAGACGTAGGTGAGATAAATATATATAATTTATCAAAAATCCGAAACGGTTGGCTTTATTAAATATGGTAAAAGTATTTAATACTGAAGATATGACCTATTTGGATATATTATGTATCCAAATGCCGGGAACAAGTGGTGTACTTAGTCCATACAGTGAAATGGATGGACTGTATTTTGATGGTTCACCAGAACCAGATGATTTCATGTGGGTTTTCCATAAAGCAGTAAATGAAGTTGCAAAGAACAGGGGAATCCAGATGATAACAATTGACTTTGATACAAAAGAGGATTATTACAATGCTCTTGATGATCTGCAGGGATTTACAGCAGATCATGTGAGTATCACAACAACATCAAGAGAAAATGATACATCAATCTCTATTGTAAAGGAGCCATTTGTAGATCTTGATGACAGAAAAGTAAAATAAAGAATAAATCCGAAGAGATATGAAATGATTATCTCTTCGGATTTTAATATGCAAAACGGAGGACGATATATGAAGTTTGAAGAAGCATTAAAGAAGATTGAGAATGGTGGTGTAATTACTACACCTGATAAAGATAAAGATGGATCAGCAATTATGATTCATAACTACAAGGGAAAGTATTATAGCAGATATGGAAATGAAATCAATACTGATAACCAGTATCTTTCAGGAATTTCTACATGGGAAGTTTCAAGTAAGAACTTTTCGGATGTGCTAATTGATATCATGCATCAATTCATCACAGGTGAGACAATGAATGTTATGGATTATACACGGTGTGGACTTAATCATACATTTTTAGATTTTGACATGGATGTGTTTAATTCACAAATCAATCGTCAGTTGTTTATCGTGAACACATCATATGAATCCTACAGCAAAAATGTAATTACCATTTTGTCTTTCATTAATCATGCATTGATCCGTCATGTATATGACCATATCTATGTATTTGTGAAAGATGAGTGGTTATATAAAGACACTGCAAAAAAGCTGCCATACTCAGGAGTTTTCGAAGTTAACGAAAATAATTTTAATATCACATTCATTTTTGTAAGAGAAAGTGCGTCTTGCGTTGGATGGATTGATAATGTTTTTGAAATAAAACAAGGTTGTCGTATCCTTCGTATATACGACCAACGTGTAACAGAAGGGATCTCACGTGAGGATCTCGTGCAAGGTTATTTCAGTTCACAACAGGACCATGACGATTGTCTCTATTTCTTATCATCTGATATCAGTATGAATAAAAAGAAAAAGAAAACGGAAGATTCTGGTGAATATTGGATTGATCTGTATGATAAAACAGCAGATCCACATTTATTGTATGAATATACACTTGCTAGATTAATGATTGGTACATTATCTAGCACACCGGATTATGATGACGAATCATGTAACTCAAATGATCTTATGAAGATCCAAACGAATTTAACATTCATGAATATGTGAGGTGATATGAATGGATGAGACTCAAAAATTCACATGGACTGATAAATGTGATGAGTATCTGTTTAAATCAGGGGTACCTATTATGACGGTATGCAGTAGATCTACATCATGTCAAAAATTTGTAGAAGCATTATCATACAAGATTGATGCAAAATGTGATTTCAGACAAACCTGTGGACGATACTTCATTTTGGTTCCAAAAGATAAAGTTGATGAAGCCATAAAAGTTATAACAACGGATTGGTTAAATCAGTTTGTTGTTAAGTATAGTGATGAATCATACAACAATGAGACTTATTTTGAACCAGTGAGCATCTACTGATAAAGTTCATGCAATGAATTAGATTTATATATTATCTAATTGGATAATGAAAATGGTTATAAAGAAAAGAGGTGAATCATATGTGTACAAGTTAAGTTGTGAATTATGTAACATTAATCGATTTTTGAAGTTGAAAGCTGTTGTTATATACAGAGATAACCTCGATCGTACAAAAGTCTACCGAACCCATCTGAATGGAAACGATTATCTGACAATCAAACAATATCCATATATTACAATGGAGATCATTAATGACCTTGAAAAGAAAGAAACTTGGTCATATTCAAAAACAATGAATCTTAACAGGTTTGACATGTATAAATTCATGCAATCTGCAAATGAAGTGGCTGAGGCATTTACATCTGAGAAGAATCTTTACGGTTACGACAAGTATAATCATCTCTGTGTAAACAAGGATCTTGCAAATAGAAAATCAGTTACAATTCCACTATCCTTTAATAGATCCATATGGATAACCCCAATTGTGATTCGATCAGAAGAAACAAAGATCGAAATGGAAGGTGTTGCAATGTGTTTTGATAAAGTAACAAACTATGTTGCTTTATCCTATGACGAGTTTAAATTTCTCTTATATTATTTGGATAAGGTTGATCTTGAATCATTATCCTTACAATTAATCACATTTGCACAACTGACTGAAGGAAAGACATTTACATCAATAGATAACCTTCCAGATGCAAGGGAATTTGCAAGCGCACAAATTCCTGATAAGGAACCACAAAATGAGGAATCTGTTAGTGGATTTATCCCTGTGATATCGGACGAAACACTTCCGAAAATATGACAAAAGGAGTAAAAAAGATGGACAAAGACAAAGAAAGCACCAAAGAGATCACAACTCAGGATGAGGAAGAACTCGATGAAGAAGGGGTTGAATTAGAGAAAGATGTTGAATCAGAAGATGCCGAGGTAACAGAAGAATCAGAAGATGATGAGAACCAAGATGACTCAGAGACTAAGAAAGAAATTGATCCACATGATTCCTGTATAGTCTATGACAATCACTATTATCCTGTCAGAGGTCTTATTCAGAACTTTGCTCTTACAAAAGAAAAAGATGCAAAAGATGAAATGGGTAATCCAATACTCACTGTGAATGATCTTGTACCAGGTACTGGTTATATTGACGATACATCGGGTAAGATTTACATTTATTACGATAAGCCAAATAAGGATTTGTTGATTCCTTGGTTTACCTGTAAAGAAACCGAAGATAAGGGATTAAAATTTGCGTTCTCTTCAAGATCTAGTGAAGCTACAAGGAAAGCATTCACCATCAATGAATTATACAACCAGAATCAGGATTATTTATTACGCTCAGTTGAATCAAATAAGCCTATTTATGATGATAAGATGCAGGAAGAACTGATGAAAAACAGATCTACCTACACGACAGTCATTAAAGACAGTGATGATTTCTTAAAGAAAGTAATTAAGAAATGTCTCATGGAATCTGGTGTAAATCCGAGATCATTCGACAAGTATGCTGAAAAATCTTGGACTATCCCTAACATTATACAAGTTCTTGGAAATGACACGAAGTTATCAACAAAATTCTTCTTGGAACTTATGGGATATGGTGGATGGGAATTCAGAGTTATTGCAAGAAATGGTAAAAATTGCAAAGATCCTATCCCAGGAAACATCGTATATGACAGCACATTAAATGACGTATATGTTGAAGGTAAGGAGGATGAAAATGAGTCTAACAGCAGGATTGTTACGACGCGTCAATTCCACAATGACGACGATTAGTATCCGAGCTATCAAACCTATTGTAGAAGATAGTGCAAATTATGATTTGCAAAATTTGAAGTTCGAATTCAAGATCATGAGCTTGAAAGAATGCAGATATAATCAATCTGAGAAAAATTTGGTTGATCTTAGATTCATAGAATATGAGTCAAATGATGATCATCACAGATTGAATGCACGGATGACGGTATTCTTTTTAAGAGGAAAAAAGCATTATAAGATGGAATTGTTTGGATCTGTGTCAGCGATTTATACAGATGAACGAATGATTTCAAAGATGCAGGAATACCTATATTGGTATATGACAAAGAGTTTGGAAGAAAACCATGAATTCATGGAATTTAAAGAGATTCGTTTTCCAGATTCTCTGTCTGAATTATATAGAAAATACCCAGGTTGGAGAACCGTCAACATCATGGATTTTAGCTGGGTTGACAGAGTTTCAACTCAAACAATTTCAAAGATTATGAATGGATTAATTGATAATCGCACATTTGCAGAAGACGAGGCTGATTCTGATGAAGATGGATCAGACATGACTGTAGATGTAAATTTTGATAACATGAAGAAATTACAACTCTCCAGCGTTTATGGAGAAGTTAAAACAAATTAGGAGGAATAAACAATGGGAAATATACCAGGATTTTTAAACACAAATAGTAAAGGTGTATTCGTAGGAGCCGGATATGGAGACAACGAATCACGCCAAAGATCAAACAATGGAAAAAAGGGTGGACACAACCCAAGATTTGAACTTGAATCTGATATGGATCGTGCTTGCGGAAAACGTGATAATGCAATCGAAGATGCAGCAAATGCAGTTGCAAAATATGCAATGGCAATGAACAAGAAAGGAGATTCATTAAAATACGATTCATTTGATGTACTTGTGTCATTTTCTGATTCAGACAAAGTGAGAATCTTATCAAAAGTTATCGAGAAACTTGTTGATAACATGTAATTTATATGGAGAATGAGTGATAATAACACTCATTCTCCCTTTTATTTTTTTGGAGGTAAAAATGGAATATGAACAATAGACAGAAGAAGAAATTGCATCTGAATAAAGCCAATTTTAAAAAATGGGAAGATTGCAGGATCTTTCTAATTATAAATGAAATACTACGTGAGTTTGAAATATCAGATCATATAACTTCGATTAAATCAGAGCCTGATAAAAGCGGATATATTGTTTCATTTATAGACAATAAGTGCATCTATATCAATATCAATAAATCCTGTAAGCATGCCACAGTATTCAAGCTAGATTGTTCTGCACATGATATACTCGGTAATGTTAATAAAGACATTATCAAGTCTAAAAATAAATTAGAGATCGACGTAAAAATACAATGCAAGAGGAAACATTATGACAGCAAGAAGCGTTATCAATTAAATAAGTCTTAATATACGACTTTACAAAATGATAAAGAGGATTGGGTATTTCTCCAATTCTCTTTATTTTTATAGTAAAGGACTAAAAACTATGAAAGTTATAAGAGCATTTTCAACGAGAGTTGAGATTGAACCATATGAAGAACACGAAAATCCAGATCTTGAGAAATCGTGTTCTACAAAGTATGATCCTGTGAGACATACGAGAGATCCTATTGGATATAGAATTGAAGGAAATAAATTTATTGGACCAAGAGGTCTTAGTTTAACAAAGTTATCACAGATTTACAATGTAATTCCGACTATGGAACCTGGTGATATATTTGCAACAATTCCAACAAATTACAGAATGTTAGTTCCACCAAAAGATGATAATCAAAAGAAAGCAATTTCATTCTTACTTGGTGTAAATGGATTTGAAAGAACTAGGAAGTATTCACAGATTGCACTTAATCTTCCACCAGGATTCGGAAAAACATACTGTGCTCTATATGCAGTATTTGCATTAAAAGCTCGTACCATTGTAGTATTTCACAGAGAAAATATAAAAGAGCAATGGATTGATACATTGGAAAGTAAATCAAACATGAACATGAGACGTGTTTGTAATATTAATGGTACAAAATCAATGATAGATCTCATAAAGAAAGATAATCAAAATAAGTATGATATCTTTTTCATTATGCACCAGACAATTACGTCTTATCTTAAGACGCATACTCCAGATGAGTTAAGGGAGTGGTTTCAAAAAATGGCATTTGGTGTAAAGATTATCGATGAAGCACACCTTTGCTTTAAACAAACAATTGAGCTTGATTTATACAGCAACGTACCAAAGAATATCTACCTTACTGCAACTTTCACAAGAAGTGATTATAAGGAAAAAGCATTATATGATTTGGTATTTGGAAATACAATGAGATTTGGACAAGAATTAGAAACTGCAAAGAATGTCATTTATCAATTCGTTCCATATAATTCAAATCCAAGTTATTCATTCCAGAATTTTATTCATACGAGTTATGGTGTATCTGCTACAAAATGGTCAGATTATGCTTTTACAATGGATAAATATGAAACTGTGTATCATGTATTTTTTGATGTTTTACGTGAGGCTAAAACACATTCTGGAAAAATTCTTGTCGTTATTCCAAAGATTAAATACTGTGAGATCATTGCTCAAATGATACGTGACGAATATCCAGATGAGATCGTTGCAACAATTCATTCTAAGCATACAAAAGATGAAAATGAAAATTCCAAGAAGTGTGCAAGTATTATAGTGACAACGACATCAAGTATGGGAACTGGTTCTGATATCGAACATATCAGGTCTTTGATTATTATGGAGCCATATTCATCTGAAGTCACAGCAAAACAGTTAACAGGTAGATTAAGACCATATGTTCAGGGTGGAGATTCCTATGCATATGAATTAGTCGATACAGGATTTCATTCCATTGTCTCTATGGTAAATAAGAGAATTACAAAACTCAAAGAAATCTGTAAATCCGTTAAAAATTGGAGGTAAGTCATGAAAAAAATTATAAGTTGTTTGATTTTATCACTATTCATCGGAGTGATGATAACAGGATGTAAAACATGTATATCATCCGAGACATTTAAAGATGAAGCAGTTATTTCTAAGACAGTTTATACACCAACACGCATAGCATATATTCAGACAGGAAAGATTACATCACCTATCATTTACCCAGCATCCTATGATGTGACATTATCATATGATGGAATGGAGTATTATTTTGACAATAGTAGTTTGTATAACTATTGTAAGAAACATGAGGGTGAATCAATACAAGTTGACATCTCTATTGATAAATTTGATGATGGTACAACAAGAACTGATATAGTCAATTGGTATATTGACTAAATTGAAAGAAGATAGACCAATTCATTTAGGTCTATCTTCTTTTTTTTATTCTAGTAATGGATCTTTGTTTTCATTTTTACATCTAATTAATGAAAAAAACTATAAAAAGGAGAAATAAAAAAATGAGTGTAGTATCAAAAAGTCCTTTTTTAAAGAAATATAGAAATGATGCTATGAATGTCATCATGAATATTCATCCAGAATGGAATAAAGATGTAGTCAAACAATCAATTGATGATATTATTGAACGGGACCTCAGAAATCCACAAGCAAAATTACAGAATAGTTATACACATGAAGAAAGTGATACACATCTTGTTTCTGTATTTGACTGGGCGATGAATACAAAACCAATTATTGCTGCTAATGGTACATTTTTTAAGCAACATAAAGATGCAATCAACCCGAATGCCCAGATGGTTGATGAATTCCTTAATATTAGAGCAAAGATAAAAGCAGAAATGTTTGCAATCGAAGATGAATCATCTCGTGAATATAAGATGAAAGACTTAGGACAGGGAAATGAAAAGAAACTTGCCAACTCATATTACGGTGGTTCAGGTATGAAGGCATCTGCATTTTATAATGAATTTACAGCCCCTAGTACAACAAAATCAGCGCAATCAGTTATTTCTACAGCTGAGACTACGTTTGAAGCGTTCTTAGCAGATAACTTCACATTCATTGATATCAATGAGTGTTATTATTGGATATCAATAGTATTGTCTGAAAAAGATAATAAACTTGATGATTGGGTTGTAAGAAAAGGTGTCGAAGAAACATATGAAAGGTTATCTAAGCATATCATTGGTGCAACAGATGAAGATCGAATTATGTTTCGTAAATATCTGGAATCATTATCACTTGATGATACAACCAGATTATATTGGAAGAATAATTTAATTGCATTTACAGATGCTCATGAACCGATCAAACAGATCTGGGATAACATATTCAAACATGTAAACAACTATGAATACATGAGTTCTGATGATGATTTCTCAGTTGTTCCAGATGAATATCTTGAGAGAGTCAAAAATGCAAAGAAACCAATGAAAGAATGGCAATCGATTGTAGACATTGAATATTTCTACAATCCAAATAAATTGCCAGGTAGTATTAAAGATTATGCAGATATGTTGAGAGATTACTACATGAAATACTGCTATGTGAAGTTCATGTATTGTGATCGTATTTACAAACTGAAGAACTTCCCGAGATGGGTAGTAACAGTTATCGATACTGATTCAAATATTTTGTCTCTTGATACATTCATGGAGTATTGTTTAACTCACTTAAAGAGAGGAGAATACGGAAGAGATCCATGGAATAACGTCTTTATTGCTATCAACTCAATTACATATGTGATTACATCCGTTATTCGAACTACTCTCTTGTATTATGGAGAGATGAGTAATGTTGAGGAAAAGATAAGACCTCGATATGATATGAAGAACGAGTTCTTCTTCTCAAATCTTGTACTTGCAAAAGTAAAGAAGAGATATTTGTCAAAGGTATTATTACGAGAAGGAAATCGTTTAAAGAAACCGAAATATGATATTAAGGGATTTGATTTTAAGAAATCTTCTACATCAGAAGATGCATCGAATTTCTTTATGCATATCGTAAAAGATTTGATTCTTGAACCTGATAAGTTGGATATTAAATCAATCATGATAGAATTACAGAAGTTTAGAGCTGAAATCAGGAGAAGTCTGGAAGATGGAGAAAGTAAGTATTTGACAATTGGTTCTGCAAAAGAATTAAATGCATATGCAGATCCAGAAAAGATGCAAGGTATCAGAGGTGCTCTTGCATGGAATATCTTATATCCAGATAAAGTCGTAGAGTTACCAACAAAGTTGAGTATCTTAAAGACGAATATTTACAGCTTGGATACAATCAGTGATTTACAGAAAACAGATCCGCAATTATATCAGCGAATTAAAACAGGAATCTTTGAAGATCAAACAGGAATGTTTATTAAACATAATAAGAAATCTGGAAAAACTGTTGTTGAAGGATTATCTGTTCTTGGTATCCCTAGAGGTCAACGTATTCCAGAATGGATTACACCATACATTGATTACAACACAGTAATCAATTCCGTTCTTGCACCGTTTAAATCAGTTACTGAAACATTTAATATGCCAAGTATCGAAGAAGGCAGAACAGGTAAGAAAACGACAGGTTTTTCAAATATTATAAAAATCTAAGGTAAATAAATGGATGCGGTATTCGCATCCATTTTACTTTCCATGACAATTAAAATAAGAGTTAAATTTTGTCATTAAAATATGAAAGGAATGAATAAAAAATGAAACTGAGAGAAGTGTTTTCAAGAAACAAAAAAATCGATACCGACACAACAGTAAAAATCGATCTGTACAGTGATCCTACAACAATTGATCCAACGGTGGTAAGTTCAACAGCAACCAAAATCCTAATAGTACAGGGATATTCTATTTGCACAACAGATCTCGTAGAAGTTGGTGTCAGATCTACTGATCCGGTTACTGGTCAAAAACTTAGACGCAATGGAAGATATGCAAGATTTAAGATCATCAAGCATACTATATGTGCGTCAAAAACAATGACCGATACGATCGATAAAAGATCTGATATCGATGCTTTCTTGCATGTTCGTGAATGCGAGACGGTTCATCAATTACAGGATGTTGTGAGCGCTATCACATCTGAGATCATAGCTAAATCTGGAAAAGGCTATGTAAGAACAGACATTGAATCTGTAAAAACAAGAAGGATCAAATAGATAGATGATTTGTACAATTGCAAAATTTATCATTGAAATTTGTGTATTAAATGTAATATATTGGGTGATATGTGGAATATTGATCGGGATCAATCCATCAGCTGGTATTCGTATGTCCAAAATTCACATTGGTAAAAAGGCATATGCCATGTTTTATCTGACGCAAATGACAAAGTTCACATTTGTATTATCAGTGATAATTTATATATCATTATCGAAAATTGGTCTCTCATTCGATCTAGCTACATCAGTATTTATATTGCATTTTTATATTTACAATCGATTTGAAGCTTATATGTACCTTAAAATATATTATCAGGTATTTATGATTGATGCATATACGGATTTGGATGAATTCCTAAAGAAAATCGGGTATAAACAATAAAAAATATGGAGAAAGATTTATTGCAATCTTTCTCCATTATTTTTTTTTAATAATTTCTGTGAATTTCGCTCTTTGCTCTATAGAGACCTTTTTCAATAATCTCAACACAATCCCCAACAGATATTGGGTAATAATTCATATCCCAAACGTCGAAATGATTTTCCCAATCAACATTCCAATATGCTTTACTTCCATGCATATGTCCATGAATATTAATATCTCCATTTCTTACAGGAATTCCGCAATGTGTTAAAATTATATTATTCATTCCTGAATCTTTCAACTGAGCCATGTCAACGACTGATTTAAATCCACATTTGATGTATTCATCTATGGTATATTGATCATTATTTCCAAGAATCAAATAAATATTCTTTGTTCTCAGTTTATCCATCGTGCTTTTGATTAGCTTGATAGAACCTGTCCCTTTTTTACCATCAAGATCGCCGATAATAACGAGATGACTTTCAGGTGTAATCTTGGAATTTATTCCTCTGATCACACGTTTCGTTTTTTCAGGATCTTTTTCACTTAAATGAAGATCTGCAATAAGCATGGTATCCATATCCAATATTGATTCAATGAGTCCAGGATTATATGGTTTTTCTCCATCTAATAAATGCACATTATCAACACCGTCAGAGTCTGCATATTGTCGATTGATGAAAATTGGCAAATCCTTTGGAGCCATTCCTGAGATGATTCTCCATTTTCTAAGCTGAGTTGAAACATCGTTAAGATCCTCCAACAACATAAATGGATTATAATCTTCAAGTCTCATATTTCTTTTTAATCGAATGATGTCTTTATCTCCACATGATGTGATAATACAACGATAATCATTATATTTTGATATGTCATTGCGATCGAGCATCATAATTTCAATGCCATCAATGATAAATAACTTATTCTTATGTGACTCAGCATATGCTAAAAGCTCTTTAATTACATCAACTTTGAATCGATAAACATCTGTTGAATCTTTATCAGATAAGAATTCTGCAATGTCTTTGTATTTGTCTTTTACCTTATTAATTTCATTCCGGTATTTCACAGATATTTTTTTGATTGCAGATCTTACAATATCATCTGATTCATGTAATGCCTCAATTGGTGAAACATTGTGCAAATCGGATAATAAGGATAATCTGAACACAACAACCTTCTTAGGGTTATTTGTTAAAAGATCAAGCGTAACAGATTCAATGTCTGTATTCTTAACTCTTGCAGGAACCACAAATACGATATTTCCTTTTGATGATGGGAAATAAATACTACCATTTTTTACGATGAACTTTCTTGCAATATCATCACTTACATCTTCTTTATTATCAAGATAAGTTTCTGTATGATCATTGAAGAAATTGATATTATCCAGAAAAACGATAGGATTAAAATCGTCTTTTGAACATCGGTAGATGTTATTACCACGAATCAATCTGTTATAAGGGGCATCTACAAGAACCACCTTATACTTATCAGATACTTCAAGCGCCTGCTCTGGAGAATCATCCACTAAAATATCACAACCAATTGCAGCTAACTGGTTTTCTTTTTTCTGAATACCAAAATGGAAAGTATCGAAATAGATATTATTTTTGGTTAACCACTCCTTGCATAAATCTTCGTTACACTGAAGATGTGATGCATTGTAAGTCGAATCATTAACTACTACATTACCATCTTTGTCTTTCTTAAGATCTTCATCATCAGAACTATATCTCGCAGTTACAATATGAACTTTGATACCTTTCTTATGTAAATCATGAGTGAGTTCAGGCATCCATTTACGTACAGGAACATCCCGCATGATTCTATCCCATACATTATCTTTCCATGATTCTAACCATCGTTTATCTTCCACATAATCATCAAACATGTTTTCTGGTGGATAAATTTCATAATTGAAACCTTTTGTATATTTGATACCAAATCTCTTTTCATATTCTGATAAGAAATCTTTTACGATAAACCCAACTTCATCAGTAAGGGTTCCGTCTATATCAAATGCTATTGATTTAATCATTTTTGCTTCTTCCTTTCTAAAAGATATTTTATTTACCATTAAAATACTGTCCAAAGTCTTATATATTATGATCATATCACCAGTGCTAATTCCTGGAAACATTATAGTAACATTAGATTTTTTGAAAGGCGGTATTGTGACAAAATGGACGTAAATCAAATTGCCGATTTCTTGAATAATTTTAAAGCCGGACAAATTTTCTTATTTATAATTGGACTGTTTACTGTGGGTAAGAAGATATTTGAGTTTTTAATGAAAATTTATGATAAAATAAAGGGAATTGCTAGTAAAGAGCTTAAGAAAGCTGAAGAAATGAGCAATATTATAGATGATATTGCTAGTTTGAAAAATGAATTAGCATCCATATCTGCAGACATTGCTGATTATAAAGATAATTTAGACAACAAAGTAGACAGCATACTTACAAAATCAGATGATGGAGATACTGAATCAATAAATCGGATAACTGAAATTCAGGAATCATTATTACATATTGAGCCAAAACTTAAATTGATGGAAGAGAAGTTATCAAAAGTAGAATCTCAAATTGAGGTTCTGATAACATCGGATGTCAATTATATACAAGCTTATATCACAGATTCCTATCAGAAGTTTGTAATACAGCAACATCATATTGATCTGATCTCGTTACAAAATGTGGAATCTGTTTATAACCGGCTTTTACAAGAGACTGGATTGGAAGATGAGTTCTTATCAAAACTTATGCAGGAACTCAGAAATCTGCCAACTACAAAGGATACATCACAGTATGATGATAAAAAAGAAAAAAAAGAAGGAGGAAACGATTAAGTTCGTTTCCTCCTCTATTATCTATGTAAAATTTAAGGGATCTTATATACAGGACCCCTTACATATGTTTGACTTAATGCTTTTGAATGACTTGACATGTATATATCAATATGATTACCTTTAATCGCACCACCTCTATCCTGAACTGTATATACATGATCATTGATCATAAGCTTTGTACCAAATGGGATGCTTGGATCAGCTGCAACTGTAACACCTTCCACTGTTGTTGGACCTGATGCTGTTGTATGACTGACTTTACCACAACATTTTGCACATGAACAGTAATAAGTAATCCGGAATGTTCCAAGACATTCTAAGACTTCTTCATCAGACATATAATCAGCTGACACATAACCATCTCTATCTTTTAATTTATACCAACTTGGTTGCTTCTCACCATCTATATAAACAGTGACTTTTTCAGTCACCTCTATTTTATCATTACATTTTAATTTTTCAATTACATCGGAATCTGTCGACGGTTCTTTGCGTACATTTAATGTAGATGCATTCACGTAGAATGTCTTATTAACATCCTTTCGGTGTTCATCAATAACCGGCAGATCAACCTCTTCTTCTACAGCATCATTCACATCTTTTTGTTTAATTACATCAGTTGGTCCTTTATATGGTGAAGGTGCTGCAACTAACGATGCATCGTTTTCAGTTACATTGATATTTGACATTGCAATATCAACCTGATCAGATAATGCATATGAGATACCAGCAAGTCCATTTGCTTCGATGCTTGGAGTAGATGCTTCCTTCTTATCAGAACCATATGCTTCTGGCATGATAACTGCAATTGTCATAATTGCAATTAAAGTCATGGTAAATGATACAAATACTTTTCTTAAATTATTCATTGTTTTTTCATCCTTTCTTTGTTAAAATTGCATTACTCTGGGCTAGATTCACAAATGAGATGAATCCAGCTAATCACTTCTCGTTTGTTCACTCCTTTCATTTTTCTTACTCAGTAGTTTCGTGATATTTAATATCCTATTACTACCAATAGATATTATATAAGTGTAAAATCAACAAAAACGACTAGGAAAAACAAGTGTATAATCGAATAAAAAGAAAGTCTGAGGTGAAAATATGAACGTAAATAAAGAAGCAGACTTACTCATGTTAGAATTAGATATGGCATCTTGTATGGTTGATGATTCTAATTATTATGAAGAATCAGGTGCATATGATATCATTAAAACGGTATCTTCATCCATCAAAAAACTTGTTATCAAGATGGAAGCATGGCTTAAAAAGATAAAAGTTGATATTGATGTGATGATTCTTGAACATGAGAAAAGTAAACGCTTTAAAGAATTACAAAATCTTATTTTGAATACACCAAATGGTAAAAAGAAAAAGATTAAATTCTGTAATGTGAGTGGAGCTGTTACTTTATATCAGAAATATATGAGAGATTTTGAAAAGGATCTTAATAAAATTCTTTCAAAGTCTTTTGTAAAATACAGTGAACGTGACAGCAAAAACCTCAATTATCAGATCACCATGTTTGAATCAAAACTTGATGAATTCGACAGGCTTGTCGAGGATACTCTTGATGAGATAATCGAGATGAAGGGTGATGAAGCATTAGACTATATCAAAGAATGTAAAAAAGGAATCGAACCTGTTTACAAGTATTATTTCAGTTTAATGCGATCATATGACAAGTTTAGAATTGATGCTGAGAAAAAACTTCTGTATAAGGTAATTGATACAAATGCAGAGGTACGTGCAAATGTTTATCGATCAAAAACATTGATGAGTAAATTAAGCACTAAAGCTTCATCTACAGCAAGAAAGATCTTAATGAAAGTTGTTTGGTGGACTGCGTAATTAAAAAAAGAGAGAATGTATAGTATTACATTCTCTCTTTTTTTTATCCGAAATATTCGTTATAGTTGACACCTAAATAATCAAATAACTGTGAATCAAATTCATCCTTATCTTCAGGTGTAAGACCTTCAAGATAATATACAGAAAACGGGTCATAATATGTATATATCATCACCTTGTATGCGGATTCTTCGGTTTTTGATGATGCTGTTATAATGAACACGTCATCCTCAACATGGTCAACCTCAAAATCATAATCATAACTCATGTAAATTTTCCTCCTTTAATATTTTTCTCATTAATTGTAACCTGTGATCTGTTATATGTATTAATACATATACAGGAATCTCATATTTAATTGCACATTTTATAGTGTTTATTATGGATGCATTCATGAATTGCATGGATCTCTCATCAGTATTAATGATGAGCATTTCAATCTCCTTCTTACGAATATGATTTATTGCATGTGAACAGATGGATACATCAGCAATACATGTACTACTTGAAAATTCATGGTATTTCACATCTTGCTTTTTCAGTTCCTTGTAAAAATCCTTTGTAATAGATTCATCCACCATTATTTTACGATAAAATCTCATATCTGTGTCATCACCAGATCGCAGTCTTGTGATATCCTGGTTAAGGTATGACCCTATTTTCTCAGCATCATAAAATATATCATTAAACATATATCCTCCTAATTCAATGATGAATGTGTATGTATGGATGGATCTGAAGTCATATAGTCTGCTTCATCTACAAATCGATATTTCGGGCACTCACAATTGAGAATTTTTGGATTGTAGTCTCCCATTTTTAAAACCCGAAACAAGCACAAAGATGTAAATGTGATATAATTCACAGGTCTATCTGATATAAATACAGACGTATATACATGTAATATCGGGTTAATTTTAAGTTTGATATGATATTTCAAATCATCGGATTGTATGTCAAATATCAATTCACTATCAGATTCCTCATCAGCATTTATGATAAAATTATCGAAATTTAATGAAAGAATATCCGAATAATGATTGTATAAAAAATCAACAAGTATGTTATTTACCATAAGCTGTGGATGATCTTCAGCATTAACCTTTTCAAGTAATTCATCATAATCATCATCATCGAAATCTAAACATACAAGTTTTAACTCTGATAACGTATTTTCAACGTATCGAATTAACTCATCTTTTGTAAAGTTATCTATCATCTTGATTCCTCCAGATTTTTTCTACATAAGATATGATTTCTGTATCTTTAATGACATATGAAATACAATCGGATCTTCAATGTGATCATTTATGTAATATTTAAGCATTTTCTGTTTCCCCTTTCTTAATATGCAGTAGTTCTGCTATTCTATCGGTACTCATATCTATATTTTTACGTACTTTCAAGAAGTAGTTTATTTTATCTTCTTTTGGAATATTTTTATCCAGTAAGATTTTCGATTCCTCAGATAATTCTGAAAATTCGACATGTCTTAATTCCTTCTCATTTTCTACATAACCATTGCAGAATTTGAGTTTGATATTTTTCATGTCTTTGAATCTTTCTTTAAAGAAATTCATCAGACTTTCTGCATCTTCATATCCTACTGGGATATTGAATATTACCCGCAAATAATCAATCTTTTTCTTTTTTTGTTTCTTTAAGATATCATTTGCTGTTTTATCCATTTCATCAGAAGATTTGAATACACTATCTTTATATCCATATATAAATGATATATAAGTTAAAGCCTTATCATTTATGATAAATGACTTTGAATACTTTGATTTATCACTATCCATAGTAAGTAGAAAACATCCTTTATCTTCTTCCTCACCAAATATCCATCGAAACATACTTCCTGAATAAGAGACCTTTCCATCAAGATATTCAGAATGAATATGATAATGACCAAATAGCACATCACCCTTACAGATATTATCAAGCTCTTCTGCTGTAAAAACTGGAGCACGTCTTCTTATATGATCAACTTCTTTTGGCTTAATATATGGAAATGCTTCCTGTATCACGCCATGTCCAAATACATAGTCATATTCATCTTCTTTATTAAGAATATCTCCATAATACTCCTCTTTATCAAACACATATTCTTCTGGAACATACAAAACATGCATATCTTCAAATAACCACTCATCTGATAACTCAGTAATTACTTTAAAATCATAAGTAAGTCCATCGAAGACTTCCGGAAAATCTTCAACGATAGTATCAAATATTCCATATTGATCAGATTCATGAGAACTTGTCCCGTACACAACACGGATTTTCTTTGCTGATGCTAAAATATAAAGCATAAGCTTTTGTGCATATTTAATATAGAGATCATTTGCAT
>ULRP01025458.1_pt1 | contig 21096 bp, 29 predicted proteins | sample 1955521 | NCBI WGS metagenome assembly ULRP01 (sample SAMEA4835685, study PRJEB28245) | human gut metagenome | biome: gut microbiome; material: fecal sample | place: Denmark | collected 2008
ATCATCATGTAGTTGCTTGTTGAGACTTTCAACCTCTTGGCGATACTTCTCTACTTCCTCAACAGCCTTGTCGTACTTCAACTCATCCATGCTCTCGGCAACTTCCTTCTGCGTCTTAGCAAAATCGGCAGATGCAAGTTGAGCTTGTGAGTATTGTTCCGTTAACTGAGGTGCGAGGTTGGAGAGTTTTTGGTAAGCTTCTGCCTTCTCGTATTCTGTAGCTGTCTCAGACTGAATTGTTCTGATAAGGCTTTCGATATTCTGCTGACGTTCCTTGACCTTGTTGTCAAACTCATCCCATGCTTCATTGGATTTCCTTACTGCCGTTTCATGTGCCGTTTCTGCTGTGACTAACTTGTATACGGCATAGGTTACTGCTGCGATGGTGGCAGCTATCCAAAAAAGAGGACTGGAGAACATAGAAGCATTCCATGCGTCCTGTGCCCTTTTGCAGAGAAGGGTGACCTGTGCCCATATTCCTTTGGCTGCGGTATCTCTAGCGGTAGCTGCGGTATTCAAACCTTGGGATGCAGTGTTAGCCGTATTGGCTGCTGTATTTGCTTCTGTGGCTGCGGTTGCAGCAGTTTCTCTAGCCGTTTGGAGTTGCTTTGCGATGGTGTTCCTTTCGTTAACGGCAGTGTTGAGTTTGATTTCTGCTGTCTCTACCTTCTGCCCATCTGTATAGGATTCCAGGGCATCGTAAGCATCTTGGAGTGATTGAACCTCGTTGTCCTGCATAGCAAGTTTGTTCTCCAATGCCTTCACTTCCTCTGCGGCTGCGGTGGCTGCGTCTGCCTTTGCTTCTGCCTGTGCCTGTAGTTCGGCAACGTAAGCCGCGACCTCTTCACGCTTAGATGCTACCAGCTCTGCCTGTGCTGCTGATAATTGACCTTTGGCTACTGCTTCTTCAAGGTCTGTCTTCTTTGCTTCTTCCTTCATAGGAAGTAATGCGTCAAGGGCTGACAACTCGGCTGCATATCCTGCATTTGTTGTTGCTGTGTCAAAGGCTGCTATACTAACTGCCATTGCCTTATAAAGACCGATGGCAGATGCGGCTGCAAGGATAACCTCACCTATCTCCTTCCAATGGTCGATAACCTTAGATGTGATATCCAAAGCATCATTCATCAAGCCTTCGGTCTGTGTGCCGAGGTCATTGATAGCCATTTCGATGGTATCTTGGATATTGCTTATCTGTCCAGTAATAGAGTGAGATTGCTTTTCCATCAATCCACCGAACTTGCCGCCTTCATTGGTAAGACTTTCGATAGCCTTCTTAACTTCGGGGAAACCTACCTTACCTGCTGTCACCAATTCCGAAACCTTATCCTTGGTAACTCCGAACTGCTTGGCAAGTTCCTCTGTCAAAGGAATACCGCGACCTGTAAATTGCATCAAGTCTCTTGTGAACAATCGACCTTGCACCATCGTTGTACCATAGAGCCATGTGAGGTCTTGAAGGTTCAATCCCAATCCTGCTGATACGTCACCGAGCCTTCTCATGGTATCGGTAATCTCATTGGCTGCAAATCCGTATGCAAGGAGCTGCTTTGCGCCATTTACCACACCCTTCATGTCAAAAGGTGTAGAAGCAGCAAGGTTGGCGAGGTCCGAAATCATTCCCTTTGCCTTCTGTCCGCTACCGAGCATGGTTTCAAAGGCAATCTCAAACTGCTGAAACTCTCCTCGGACAGTACCCAGTGTGCTGATGATTTCCTTTGCCGTAAAGCCAGCGAAAGCCATCGATGCAACGGACTTGATGCGATTGAAAACGTTCTCAATGCTCTGGCCCTGCTGCTCGACTGCTCTTGCTGTCTGTGATACTCCATCCTGTACCCCTCGAAAGGCTTTCAGTACGGATGAATTATCGCCTGTTATGTCAAACTTGATACTTGCCATTTTTTATTCTGTCAATTACGTAAAGGTGCACCTCCTAGCCAAAACCTTTATTCTTTACTTTATTCTTGTTAGTGTTGGAGGTTAAATTGGATTCTCTTCGCTCTGTCTGATCAGCTCCATGATGTCCTCTTTGTTATCTCCGCTGAAGACCTTCTCTGTTGCTGATGGAATGTGAGCCTTCTTTCTTTCCTCATCGGATAGATAGATGGAAGTTATCTTATCCTTCATCATAAGCGTGAGGTTGTTGTATGATATTTCCCACAGAACATAGTCAAGGGTCCATTTATATCTATCGCAAGCTGCGTCAATTAGAGAGCCCCAAATGGTTCTGCCACCAAAGATATACTGATTGCTGGAGTCTTTGGCTTGGTTTATCTTCTCCATACGCTCCGCTTCCTTATCTATCCCACATTCCGTGATGATGTCGTGAAGCTTGTTGTCTGAGAGTATGGTGATGAGAAGAGTAGCTATATCATCGTTATCACAGAACTTGAAGATGATGTTTTCTCTTGCCTTCAATATGCGTGAACTGAGCATATCGGATTTCTTCTGAAGAGTGTGGTAGGCTATTAGCTTACAGCAGAGACTTCGATTTTCATCTACTACACGGAGTGCTTCAATGAGGGGATTCAGCTTTAAGTTATCATCTTTGATGCCTAGCTGCTTAATCAATGGAGCAGTCAAATACATCTTGCCTAAAGTCTGAGGGTAGATAAACAAATGCCTTCTACCTACCTGTATGCCTAGAGGTGTATCTGTTAACACCATGGCTATCTTTGTGCCAATTTCGATGTCATTCTTCATAAGCCAATAAAATTTGTTAGCACCCAAGGCAGGACTCGAACCTGCGTCTTTCAACCAGCTTTTTAAAGACCAACTGGATTTTATGTGACGGACTTTGGTCTCGCTCTAACCAACTGAGCTACTTGGGTAGGTTGCCGACTGATAACCCTCAATCGGCTGAAGGGTGAGAAGAAATCAACGTATTGCCTTAGGGTTCACCTTCGACCTGTCCGTTTGTTGGAACGGTTACTTCCGTTTCTGTGTCTGTAGCACCTGCAGGATGCTTGAATGTAAGAACGTATTCGTCTGTCTTTCCCTTAGCCTTCTTGGCTGTAATGATGCGCCAACGGAACTGACAATATACGGTCTCACCCTTATTGTTGGTGGTCTTTGCTACTTCGTCACCCTCTGGCACAAGAGCCTTGTGGGTGTACTGCATCAAAGCACCATCCGCTGAAGAATATGACTCCTCCACGCTTACGGTTGACTTGCCGATATAGCAGCCAGGGTTCTCTGCATCTTCCGGCTGAACAGCAATAGCGAAGTTTCCTTCGATAAGTCCATCAATGGTAGGGAAAGGCTGAGGTAATCCCTTCTTAATGAACTCTTGGTAAACGAGTTCGTAGGTGGACTTAGCTGTCTTGGAATCGACAATAGCGCCACCTTCCTCCTTAGCTTCTGTTGTATCACCCTTGGTAGGATTCAACTGGGTAGTCTCCTCCTTTGGAGTATCAAGCTTCTTCCAGTTGTTGGTTGCAACACTAAGGTCACGAACATAAATGGATGGTTTTCCCCATGTTATTACTGACATAATCTTAATCGTTTATAGTTTGATACAATAATTTGTTATTAATGATGTGCTCTCTTGTGCCCTCGCAAGCTATTACCCTCTGTTCACTCATAGACAAGCGGAAATCCGATCCATGAACTGCTTCGAAGGTAGAGAAAGAGAGTTGACATAACTCACGGAGCCTTGCCGTGTTCTCTTCCTTTTGGATATTGCCTTTCTTTGTGATAGCTTGGTCTTGAACGTAGATGTTTACATTCACGAAGGCTTCTTGGATTTGCGAGGTTTGATTTGCTAGCACAGAGATGCAAATATCTTCCTTGCCAGTTGCTCCTGTTCCATAGAATGGTCTTCCTCGCTTGCAAAGACTACCTGTTACAGCAGTCTTTAATTTCGAAGAAGAGATAATGTTGTACACATCATCCTTGATATCAATATCCGATTTCATAGCTTTATCTGATTGATTCTACTTACAGCTTTATCCACAGCGAGCTTTAGTTTACCATCAACGACGGAACGAGCCCATAACTCAGTGGATGCAAGCACATCTTTATTTTCTTTAGCTTCTACAAAGTCTGCATAGTTCATAGCCGCGACTACTACCAATGCGTAAACCTGTGAGTATTCCTTGGCTAGGTCAGCTATCATTTGTCTTCCTTCTTGTGAACCATTAGAACCACTGCCTATGGAAGCAAAGGCTGATTCTACTTGTTTCCTTCCGTAGTCAAAGATGGCATAACCGATGGAGCTTCGTAGGTTTCCTGTATGGTCTATCCAACTTTCCTCTGCCGAGCGGTCTCTTATCCTTGCATTACATTCTTCTCCTAGCTTGGCATAAGCAGTGAGGATTTCTTGCTTTATTATCGCCATAGCGGACTGAAAAAAGTTATCGAGCGCAGACTGAGAGGTTGAGAGTTTTATACCCATATTTTACATTGCAGTTGGTAACGATGAAAGCCGAGTACAACAAATTCCTTCACTTCGTTTCCGAAAAGCTTTACACGGATTTTGTCTCCGTACTCGAAATCGCGGCATGCTCTAGGAAGGTTGTAGATGGTGTAGGAATAGTTCTTGGCAGAACCATCGGGGATAGTGATAACGTTTGCCTTGCCAGCAGGAACAATATCACACTTACAATAGTTCTCCACCCATTCTTCTGAGCCTTGAACATAGTCTCCGTTATCGTCTTCATACCCATCAGTTACGTGTAGGTAATCTAGGGTATGAGCAGCGAAATCCAATACAGCCATATCTTAACCTCCTATATAAACCATCGGTTGACCCAGTGCATGGGATTCACCGATGGTTTTGTATAAAGCATTTATTCGTACTAGCAGCCTTTCCTTATCCTTGTCAGATAGTGTTCCAATGCTCTTGTCTGACTCAGATAAGCTTACAGCTTGTATGAGAGAGTACAGACAATCAGCAAGCGCACCTTTCCATTCCTTGGACTGGGCGACCTCGAATGTATATTCATCATCACCATTAAGCTGACGTTCTATCATCTTATTCTCCACGAATCCTAAAGGGATAGGGTAGTGGATTTCATCAATCAATGCTTGCTTTATTGTCTTCATATCAATTCAAATTAAACCTCTGGAGTGAGTTTAGAGAGAACTTCGGCTTCCTCCTCATCGCTGAGAGAGTTGAGAGCCTTAATCAGAGTCTCATCGGTTGAGTTAGCCTTCACATTGGCACCAGCAGCCTTCAAAGCAGCGATGAGGTCAGCCTTCTTATACTTCTTGCCCTTGTAAGTTGTATACTGGTCGGTAGTATCGGCAGTCTCGGCTTCCGTATCTACCTCCTCAGACTTGGTGGTAAGCATGTAAATCTGATCTACGTCCTCGATTACTGGCAAGCAGATAGCCTGTCCTGCGGTAACCTCTTGCAAAGATGGCTCATTCTTGGAGTACTTAGAGATAAGCTTGTAGCTGTCAACGTTAGAATATTGAACACCTGCAACTCTGTTAGTGTCCTCTGCAAGGGTACCCCAAACGAAAGAGCCTACGTTGGTGTTACAGATGAAGATGATGTTATCCTCGTTCCATGGCTTAACTGATTTTGGCTTTCCGTTCTTCTCGATAATCACGGTTCGGTTGATAACCTTGATGGTTGCACCGAACTCATCCTCGAATGCTTCCGAGAAAGCTGACTCCGATGGTGTCTTGAGCTTGGTATTTTCGGTATAAGTCTTACCCTCGTAGTCGGCAACAAGTTCTTTCGCCCACTGCTCCTTGCGGATTTTCTTAATCTGCGTCTTAGCGAGCATAACCTGTATGATGGTATTGTTATCGGCATTTGCCTTATCGAAGATTTTCTCGAAATCTTCTCGTGTTGTAACACCATTGGTTTCTGTTTTGAAGCAGTTTGCCTTAAAATATCCATAGTCAACACGGATAGCCTTACCCGAATTGTCTGCATCTTCAACGGCAATAATACCATTAGAGAGACCTGCCAAGAAGTTCATTTCGTTACGCTCTTCGAGACCGACAGAGCAAGCGACACCATCATTCATGAGCTTGTTGATGATACGAGACTTTGCAGTTTTAGCAGCCTGTTGTGTTGATGTAGCCTGCTCAACCAAGCCTTGCGCCTGGAATGAATTGGCTCTCGCTACAATGTTCTCATACTGAGCCTTCATGATGTTGATGTTGTTGATATCAGACTCGAAAAGAATCTTCTTCATCGCAATCTTTGGCAACTTACCATTAGAGGTTGCGATTTGACCACGCTTCTTCAAAGGAATGTCTGAATCCATCTCAACGATGTCGGCAGCTACATATGTGGTCTTAGCTGATGAACCTTCCCACTTCTGATCGGCAGAATACACATTGGTAAGCATCTCCTTGTAGAGGTAGGTGCGCTCCTTCGGATTCTCCTTCTCCTTAACATATAAGCTAAGTTTAGGGAAGATAGCTCGGATAAACTGAATAAAAAGTGATTCGTTCATATAAACAATCTTTTAAGTTAAAAACTAGAGCACAACTTAGTCATGCTCAAAAATAAGACTTGGGAGGGCGGTCTTGATGGCGGTTCTCTGAGTATCGTCCTTGAACTGATAAGGCATTGCCACATCATTCACGCGACCATTATCCATAATGGCAACCGCTTCACCCTTCATGCGTGAGCGAACGACAACACCAGCAAATTCTGCTTCGCTAGTCTTGTCTTTGTACTTGCCATCTTCTGTTTCAAGTGGAGAATACTCATAAACATCATCAACCTTCTTGCGGACAATGATGTGACCTGCCTGAATAACCTCATCCTTGAAGTTGGCGTAGTCGAGTGCTCTACCGCCTGTGATACCACCGAGATACTGACGGATAACCACAGCGTCCTTACCCATGTCGTAGCCTTTGGTTTTTGGCTTGTAGTCTTCTGCTACCATAATCTAATAATTTATTAGTGAAACAATAGATGATTACATCTTAGCCAGCTCCTTGACTTCATCATCAGACATTAACTTATCTTCATCCTTTGGCTGAGGTTTGGTATCGGGAGCAGGGATTCGTCCAAGCTTTTCAAGACCCTTTTCAAGTCTTTCCTTGTTCTCTTCCTCAATATCTTCCTTCAACTCATCGAGGTAGTCCTCAAACTCCTCTTCATTCTCAAACTTCATGTGAGAGAAAGATTTAAGCCGACGCTCTCCGAACTTACCTGTGTCCTTCAGCAGTTCCCTTACCTTTGCGGTACGGCTGCTTGTGGTATTGCCAGATTTCAATGCAGTTACATCACCTTGGAGTGTAGCAACAGCCCTAGTGAGTTCCTTGATTGCGGTGAGGGTAGCGGAGTCATCATCATCGCTATCCTTCTTGCCCTTCTTGCCCTTCCGTGACGGACTTCTACGTGCTGGATCGTCATCATCATCTGGATCGTCATCTGGATCATCGTCATCATCGGGTGCAGGATGAGCGTTTTTGTACTCTGAGACTTGGCGGTCTGCTGCGGACTGAGTTAACTGGAGTAACGGCAAGACATCATCAATTGCGTCACTAATACCTTCACTAACTTCTTCGTCAGTAGCATCATCTTTGAGTTGAAGTTTGTTGGCAACATTGGCGGCAACACCCTTTAACTCCTTACGACTGAACCCCAATGCCTTAATGTCTCGATTGGTTTTCAGTGCTTCAAGAACTTTTCTGTAATACTTGTTCATTGCTTGTTGAGTTATATTTAACAAAAAAATGGTCTGCGAGCGAAATGCAGGCAGACCAAACGTAGAACTCGGTGTAAGAGCAATGTTACGAAAAGTTCTGTCACGTGCATCTTCACACGCTTTTATGGGTGCAAATATACGAAATATTATTTAAACAACAAATAGTTTTGGCGAAAAAGTGAGAAATTATTTTCATTTCAATAAACAAGGGAGAACTTCACAGCCCTCCCTTGGTAGATAAGATGCAACAAAAATGCACTTAAACGTGCAAAATATCTTCTGTGTTCAAGTTAGATTCTTTTGGTATAATTATAGGTTTGATGTATTTTATCAGCTTAGAACTTATAATTTTCCTCTATCGTGGTAAGAGTAATACTGCTCTGATTTGCTACTGATGATAACGTGGTCCATAAAAAACAATCTCATTATTTCACAAGCCTTCTGTATCTTATATGTTATCGCATCGTCGGACTTTGATGGAAAGCAGTTAGAGCTAGGGTGATTGTGAACCAATGCTATTATTACGGCATTGCAAGAGATAGCTTCTTTACACACAATTCTTACGTCTATAGGGGTTTCTGTTATTCCACCTTGCGACAATCGAACCATTTTGATTAACTTGAAGTGGTTATCCATACAGAACAGATAAGATTCTTCTGTTTCTAAATCCTTGACGTATGGTAAAATATAGTTGTAGATGTCGATGGAACTTCCCAAATCTGTAAGTTCTTGCGACTTCTCCTTCATAAATCTTCTGCCAAGTTCGAATGCAGCGAGTATAGCGGTAGCCTTCTTTTCACCTATTCCTTTGATAGATGTAAGCTCCTGCTGTGTTCTCTTGCTTGCCTTTCTGAGGGAATGGCTACCATCAAAGATTTTTCTTATTGGTTCATTACCCTGCAGTATAGGGTCTATACCGATAATTGAAGCAATAAGGTTCTCGTTACTTAGATTTTCTACCCCATATTCCTTCGCGTATGATGTGATAGAATCGTACTTGATAGTTCTTGCATTATCCTTCATAAGATACCTCCTCTATGTCTTTTGAATAATTGAACACAACATCAAAACTGAATCCCAATTCAGTAATGAGGTAGAAATGAATATCCTCCCAGTCCCAACTTGAAGGAATGCCTTTTATCTTTTTAGACTTTTTGGCATCCATTGCTATGATAACGTTCTCTTCCATTGCTCTATCTTATTTTTAAAAGTTCATAACTTTCGTTTCATACACTATGAATCCTATCTGATCCACCACAATCAGTTTTAGATGATTTCCTCCTGGTCCATTTATATCACCATCATTCAATCCGATTTCCTCTAACGTTTCCTTGATGGCAGTTTGGTAATCTCCTATACCTTGAATTAATAAGCATAGGTCTGGTCTTTCATCAAGAAACTGGTGGAAACCATACAGGCTATATGAGCCTTTTTTGATGAGTGAGAAGAAATCTTTCCATTCATCACCACTAACCTGCGTGGTTACGGATTTAAGCTCTTCTATTGTTGTGCAATTGCTTTCCATACGATTTCATTTAGCGTGATACGATGAAGTCTTTATCAGTAAAAGTCTGATCCTTGTATTTCTCGAACAACTCTCGGTCGCTGATACAATCATTAGCAAACGCCAACTCTCTGAATGAAAGTTTGTAGCCAAACTTATCTTTCAGCATTTCAATTTTGAGTTCTTCTTTCTGAAGTTCCGATAATTCATATACTGTCATATCTGTTTCCTCCTATTAAACATTACCATGGCTCTCAAATTGTGAAGCAACCTCTTTCAAGATTTCATGTTCCTTCCAATCTGGATAAAGAATACAGGTGTCTAGAACAACGTTTCTGAACATATCGCAGTATTCTTTCGAGAACTTCTTTTTCAGTTCGTCATATAAGACTGGAAAGAATACGAAGCTGTTAAACAACTCAGTTCCCTTATTTACTCTTTCCTCTACCATTTTATAGGTGAGTTCTTTTAATTCTTGCTTATTCATATCTACCTTCATTATTAACGTTCAACAATTCGAATGCAATTCCTTTTTCGGTTTTCTTAGCCATCCATTTAGCTGTAACCACGCCACCTTTCCATGCTTTTATGAGGGGGAGAACCTTACACTCCCCTACATTTATAATCTGTGTCATATACTCACAAGCACCTTCAAAAGTGTCGAATGCGTGAAGTAATACCGTATATCTATCTGATTCTGTGTAAACGTTCATTGCTCTTATCTTTTAATTACTCATCAATATATTTTTTCGCTTCTTTCTTGGTGTTGAATGTTTTATGCCCAACACCATAGTATTGTTTTGAAATACCTTTCTCCTTATATGTGATTATGCCGTAGCCTCCATACACCTCATGAGCTTTTACTTCTCTATCTATTTCTGGATTTGTAGATGGTTTTGCATAGAGTTCACGAAATTTTGCGCCAGTATAGTAGATTTCAACTTCAAGGTTTGTATTAATGACTTTTCCTGCAACTTTTGAAGAATTTGATGTTTCGTAAACGTAAGTGGTAACATCTGCACCATTTTCAATTCCGTGTTTACTCTTTTCACGTTTCAAAACATCGTTGTATTCTTCCATTGTCTCACATTGTATATAACGTGTTTCGTTATAATCTGACGTTTCCATTCCAATTAGTTTCATTGCTCTTATCTCCTATCTTTTAAATTGTTATTTTATTTTTGATAGTGCAAAGGTAATCATTTTTTTGCAAATGACCAAATGATTTGGGCAGAAAACACTTTTTGCTAACTTAGTTTAACTTATTGATACTTAGATACTTATGTCAAACTATTAATTTCGTGTATGTAAGTCTATTTCTTAAAAGTGGTATAAGTGTATGGAGATAAAAAATGAACCGCTTAGAAAGGCTTATATTAAGTGTATAGTCTTTTTCTGAATTACTTTATATTAAGTAAAAAATGCACTCTAACCTCACGGTCGGAGTGCACTAAGAGCAATGAAACGTTAAAAGAAACGTTTCGGCTGCAAAGTTACAAAACTTTTCTGTATCTTGCAAATTTATACTATACTATTTAACAATTGCAAATCATTGTCTCTATCGTAGTCGTATGGATAGAAGGTGTTGGCAAGGGCATCCATCTTGTCGGGAGAGCGTTTCAGACGCTTCTTGATTTCATCTTTTGGTTCCATAATGATTGAACCATCTGACTGAAACAGCCAATGCACTTCACACAACTCTTGATCCAACTCATCATCGGGTGGAAGTGCTGCAAAGAATCCATTCTTTGGGTTGAGCCAGTCACGTATGCACCAAAACAAATAAGCCCTCATGTTAGCAAAAGAGTAGCAGCCTGTCACATCGTGCTTATTTCTCACGCCTTCCGAGAACTTGCAAGAGAATGCAGTTAAATACTTTTGTTCTATGAGTCTTGAATAAACTCCAGCACCTTCTCCTATGGTATCAATGAATGCTTTATTCTTGGAACTCAAACTTAGGTAGTGCGCGACTTGACCTGCGACTGCCATGTGGTCCGCATGACCACCCGAATTGTGACACTTGATTTCTGAAACATAGTTTCCTTGTCGTGGAACATAGCAAGACCTATCGCGCCCCATACCTGCGACATCGACACCTAGGCGTATTGGCTTATGGGTGATAAAGCCACTATCTTTAAGTTCCTTCCATCTTCTATGTGCAATCTCGCACCATTCGTATGGAATGAGGGTATCTTCGGACACCTTCGGAAACATACCGAGAACCTTAACACGAAAAAGGTCATTCGGAGTGTAATATTCACCTTCCCACATAAAATCACCACGACCTTCATCAAACTCAGACTTTCTGATCTTCTGTGCCCATGCTGAGACCTTATCGGCTACCCATTCATAGTCAACTTGTCCAGGGATAATGTTTTTCTTGCTGACTACGTTCTCTGCGTTGAGGGATGATAATCTAAACTTCTTGAATCGGGGAGACTTCATGGAGTTGGCTGCATACCCTGTAGTAACGTTTGGGTTGAACACCAATAGTAATCGAGAGTTTCCTTGCAGGTTACCCTCGATTGCACTATAGATGGTGTCCGAGATACCGGATGCTTCAGTTACGATGAACATGGTGTTTACAGCATGGAATCCCGACCAAGCCTCTGTGTTGCCGGCTGAAGATTTGAAGCCTGTCAGATACCATTCCTCATAATCAGTTCTAATGCCATCCGACAGCAAACGACCAGGCAGAAAGCCTGCCTTTTTGTATAGACGTGCCACTTCTGGTATCATGATGTTTGTTACCTGTCTTCCTGTTGGTGCTGTAAGGGCAATCTTGGTGTTCTTTTCCAAACTACCATCCTTGCCGAAGCGAGGAGTGAGGTATAGAAAACATAAAGCGGCTACGGCAGCGATGAAGTCCTTACCCCTTGCAGTTCCACTGGCTACCGTTGTCATTTTGTTCTTCTGAACAGAACGCAATATAGCCTTTTGCTCTTCGTCAAGGCGAGCCTTCAAGACTTCCTTGGCGAAGAGACACCAATCATTGCGCCATGCAATCATTTTTTTTATTGCTTTCTGTTCTGACATATTGCTAATTCAATAATATTCGTATTTTCTTATTTCCTTTAAGTATGGCTGCAGCTACTCGATGGTGACCGTCAATTATATAAATCTCTCCATTTCGCTGTACTCCATAAGGAACATCATTTGCCTCAAAGTTAATTGTTGCAATCTTCTTAAGGTTATTTGCTCCTATATATTCTTGCGTTGGATGCATCTTGTTAACTGAGACATATTCATACTTTCCTATGGGTTTTGCGAAAGAAGATGTTGACTCTACGCTAGCTCTTACTTTTTCAGCTTCGCTTTTTTGGTATTTCTGCTTGAATACATCATTTACTTTGACTGCCATAGTACTCGTATTATCGTATAGAGGGAATGAAATTGCGTCTACCTTTTTATCTATCCCTCCATCAGCCTTTCGGCTCTTTGCGCTATTGGAACTATTTGTTCCTCTTGTGCCATTACTACGTTTGCCCATAATATAATTATTTTAGAAGTCCCATTTTTTTCTGTACTTTATATCTCCATTAACTGGATTTTTAAGTGCTCTTAACGCCTTGTCTAATACTTTACTAAACACTTTAGGGTCGATGTCTTCGCCTCTAAAACTAAGCGGGTCTACTTTTCCCTTGCCATATTCGACGTTTCCATACTGATCTAACATAAGAGTATTCTTTGTATAATAATTTCTATAGGATATTATACGAAGTCCTGTTCCATCAAAATCGCCAACTCCATACGAATCAACCTCATTTCCCTTGGTTTTATTCAAAGTATTCCAAAGAACGTGTGACACAGCATTATGCAATCTAGACTTATCCTTTGTTGAGAGATAAAAGTACTGATCTATTTTTTCAATAGCTCCGTTTTTAAAGTTTGCTTCAACATCTCTTCCACCGAGTTTGAAGCCATAAGATTTGGTGCCACTGAAGCTTTCTAGCTTATTACCCCTATAGAGCTCATGCTCATGGTTCTCGACTGCGCCAAATTTGCTGGCGACTGACTTCTAGTTCCACTACTTCTTTTTCCCATAATCAAACATTTTAATGATAAACTATAATAATCTATTTTAAGAGATTCGGAAAATCCTGCATGTTATCAAGCATATCTTCTACAGAGAAGTTTTTTACTTGAGTATCATACAAGGTCTTTTTCAGCTCTTGGTATTTTGCTTTTGCATCAACATCAAGCATACCGATAGTATCTTTCATCTTTTCAAAAGCTTTCAACTTATTCTTGATGATGATGATTGGTGTAATATAAACGGCATTGTTCTCCTTACACCACTGCTCAATTACATTACCGCCACCATAAACGATAAATCTGAATCTGTTGCCATTTGCTACGAACTTGGCAATCTCGTATTCAAATTGCAGTTCATTTAATCGGTCTGTACACCCCCTTGTGGCGAATGATGAGTAACCTTTAGGGATACCCATCAAATTCAGCTTATAGAACTTAGGAGCCACATTTAAGTCAACGAATACACCTATCCCTTTTTCCTGCATAGCTCTCGCAAGAAATCGTTTCTTGTAGATAGCCTGCATACCAAAAGCTATTGGAGTATCATTTGATAAGCTGAAGTTTGGCTCAATAATGCTGCCAGGGTTGTACTTCAAAATCTTCTCTGGCTTCTCATAGATTGACCGGAATCTATAATCATCAGTATAGAAGTGGAGTGTTCCCCTGCCATTCATATTCGTTGTTCTTGCCTGCTCTCCAAAGCAATAGAATGGGATTTCTATGTACTGAGGTTGCACATCAGACAACAAACATGGTATCTCCAACGGATTGTCCGTTGGAAACAAACAGTCTGGTATATACAATTCTCCGTTTTCCATAATTATCCTTCTTCATCATCGGGAAGCTCCTTCATTAACTTCTCGAATGGATTTTCTACTAATCTGTTATCTACTTGCTCGACATAGCCACGCTTCTTGCCCTTGGTTTTCAGAAGGAAGATGATTGCAGTTAGGTTGCCTTCGTTAACCTTTTCAACCAACTTGCTTTCAGTAAAGTCAAGGATGCCTTCATCTATATCATCCAACATCTTGGCTAACTTCTCATCCTCTTTTCGCCAGTTATATAAGGCTTGGCGTGTAATGCCCAAAGCTACTGCCGTAGCAGCCATATTGCCGCCCTTCTTTTCGTAAGCAGCGGCAATCTTTTTTAATTCTGTTCTTCTTACCTTTGCCATAATCAACCTTTCTAACTTGCAGATGCTATGACTGCTTTCAAAGCATCTATGTAAGACATATTTTCTGTTAGCAACAAGCAACGTGCTAAATCTCCAATAGGTCCGAGACCAGGAAGGAGATTGACGTCTATCACGTAAAGGTTACCTTCATTATCGCAGCGCATATCAATACGTGCATGATGTCGTAACCCAAGACTGGAGAAAACATCGGAAGCTATCCTCTTAGCCCTATCATCTAAATCTCCATAGACCTTACAGCCGACCTCCATGTAGTTTTTCTTGCTTTCGTATGTTTGGATGCCGCCATTTGTTGTACAGATTACCTCCATTACAAATGTTCTGAGGGGAATGCCTTTTATGCAGACAACCGTAAATTCTCTTCCATTTATAAAGTCTTCTATAACAACGTCTCCTTTGCCTTTCGGATCAAGCTTTTTTGTTTGAACTCTGATTTCATCAGCGGTATGACAGATGTTTAGTTCAGAGATACCAACACTATCACTTCCATATCTAGGCTTTACGAAATAAGTTTTTCCGTGCAAGTCAAACACCTGATGATACTGATGTGGTACTCTAATACCATTCATCGTAAGCCATCTTGCAAGTTTAGCTTTATCCCTTACAAGTTCGTACTTGCTAAAATCTTCTGCCGTGGTCCTTACACCTTTCTTTCGGATTGTATTGATGAGTAACTCACTTGCAGTTCTTAGCAATACGACATCCTCTTTGTCAATGAAGTCGAGGTTGTCTGTCTCGTCAACAACTGCTAATTGGATATTTTCTCTACCAAGTGCTTCTTGGTAATATCTGAAAACTGAAGGTGTATTCAGTTCTTCCATTTCCTTCTTACTTGTTATGCTCCAAATCATTTTCTTTTTCTCCTTCCTTTATTTCGGTTAAACGTTCACTTGCTAACTCTAGCAACTTTGCAAATGTGATGCTTGGGGATTTTATGCCAAACTCCTTACCTATGTCCTGTTGAATCTTAAGCAGGGTTTTCTCGTTATCTTCTTCGGAAGCTAGAACGAGAGCATCACTTTTGCGTGCTTGCTCACGAATGTCTCCATACAATGTGTCCAGACTAGCGAATGAGCTAGGATAGAGGATGATTGTGAATACGAAATTCTCCTGCATGGCATATACATCTATACCCTCTGTGCTTATTGGCTTAATCTCGTCGATGTTCACATGGGCAAACTTCTTAAAGTCGATAGATTGAATTGATGCAAACAACTTCTTCAAAATGCTAACATTAGCTTCACCATGAAGGGAGTTGTGAGATAATTCAATAGCAATAGCTTCATCATTTGTAATCTCGCTCTCTTCTACATATAAGATGCCTAGCATTTTATAGTGCAGTTTCTTGCAAGCCCTCAAACGATGATTACCGCTGATCATGATGTATCTACCATTATCCTTCTTGATACAGGTAGGCACACTACTCTATCCAGACTTAGCAATGTTGTCTGTTAGTTGGGCGAAGTCTTCACCCGACATTTCATTTGCATTGATTTCTACCTCATCTATGAGGTTTATATCAACTTTTGCGTATTTCCATCTATCTTCATTTTCCATTCTTCAACGATTTTTGATATTTCTCAATGATTTCCTTATTCGTAGGGTATATGCCAAGTATTCCTTCGTAAGCAAGATAAGATGACGTGCAGTGTTCCTTCACTTTCTTGTACACGCCACGATATTTCATGCTCACAGGCTTATGGGTATAAGCGCAGGAGATAACCTTCTCGCAAAGTTTGTGCATTCTTCTGCTCAAATATCTTTGAACGCCAACAGACTGAATGCAGTACAGTATGAGTTTACTCAATCGAGGGATTGCGTTATTCGTGCAGAAGTCCGTTAATTGAAACAAATCATACCCCTTGTGTTGAGGTAGCGTAAAACCAAACCCACCTAGGGTATATTTATCGTATTTTACCGCAAAAGCATACGTACATACGCTACATTGGTCCACCTTCTTGATATACTTCTTTTGTAAACAATGAAGAAGAGAAGCATCTACTCGTTCAATCTTTAGCTTATTTGCGTCTGTAATCTCCAAATCATCAGGAGGAACAATCTCATTGCATTCGATTCTGTATGAAGAATACGAGGTGCTTGCATTATTTTGTGCAGTTGGCTTATTGCAATAGAGGAACCTTCCTGCAGACCGTCTTTCCCCACTTGAATTATTCCACATAGCTATCTTATGTAGGTTTCTCAGATAAGGGCTGTTGCTGAAATAGTAGAAATAACTATCACTCGGAATACTTTCCACAAGATTATAGTAGTCGTTCCTTGCAACAGAAAAGTCTGATTTCAAGTCACTATTCTCAGAAATGAGTTTGAATGCTCTCTTCTGCTTCTTCTCTATTCTTCCATAATTAAAGAAGATTACCTTCTTATTCTTGATGGCTTCTTCTAGTGTTCCGACATGGAAATCACATGTAGTGAGTAATCTCATCAATCGCTCATTTGCCTCCTCGGTTTTCTCGATAGATTCCCTTGCCTTAATTTTCAACGCTTCGAAGATGGCACTATTTCTTGCCGATTCACTCATGAAATACTTTTGCAGTTTCACCGCATAAAGAGCCAAAGCAAGCTGTCTTGATGGTGTAGGATTGTTATAGTCCTCCAACCATGCAAGCTTATCCTTATATGTTAGTGATGTTTTACCATTTGCCAACATATAGAGGAGATAGCAGTAGGCATCTTGGCAGTATATAGATACTTCCATCTTATCAAGGAAGAATAACTCATAGTAATACATGAAGCCATTTACTATGCAGATTTCCTTGTGTCCGTTAGCTTTTACAGCATCATACAGAGCTGAAACCATTTCAGAATTGTATGGTAAAGGCTTTGTCATATACGACTCTACCTTGTCGTATGGATTTCCTTGGTAGAGTAGCGGACATAATTCGTCTGGAACATCATATTTAAGCCCAGTAACCTCACAGAACTGCTGGTATGATGTAATTGATTTGAAATCCTCCAATTCGTGGCTTATAGCGTAATAAAATAGCCTGTATGTGGAAAGAACACAAGCCATAGCTTGATAGAAATCATCAGTAGCATGGTAAAGTCTAAACTCTATCGTCTTTGTCTTAAAATATGCAGAAATATTCACTGCATGACGTATGAAACCTTTGTTTGAGTTGTTAGTGAATAACTTCTGAATATCCTCGAAAGTCTGAGCCTGCAGGACTCCTTCATAATACTTTTCTGTTGGAGTTGGCATAGCTATGGATATAAGCTCATCGCATTCTGATATTTTAGCATACTGCTTAAAATAAGGGTAACACACATAGAAGAATAGGAATACTTTCTTTATCTGATCTACAGACAAATCTCCGACATAAATGTGTACATGGGTGTAGATGCTCCATTTTAGCCTGCCACCTGCAGCAACCATCGATTCATATACAGAACGGAGGTCATGCAGCTCTTTTAAGCAGCAAAGATGTAGTGGAGGGGTATTCACCTCTCCACCAAACTGCTTATTGCTTGAACAATCGGTATTATCAATGCTCTCCTCCTTGCTCCAGGAGTAACCTTCGGGCAAAGTTACCTTCGCCCTTTCAAGATTGCACATTTCGATTTCAATACCGAATGTTCTGTTTCTTATGTCGCTATCTACCTTCATGAAGCATATCTATTTCGTCAATAATACCTAATCTCTGAATAGTTCTTCCTGTTTTACGGAAGTCTATTCCTAAAGCTACACTTGCAAGCGTAATAAGGGATGATGTAACAGGTAACTCTAAGCCTATATGATGGGCAATACTTTCCATCAGTACCAATCCCTCTGAAACGTCTTCTGTGATGTAACGTGAGTGAACAGATGTTGGGCTGATGGCTCTATCACTAGATTCTGAGTAACGATGCAAACTCTCTATTGGGTCTGACATATTGAAACCTCCTGCTTCAAATACGCTTGTTTTGAAAAAGCCCAAGTTTTTTAAGACTTTCATCTTTTCTTCGTCAAGTCTCATCAATAGATTGATAGTGGAGTCATTTCCTCTTGCGTATGCTTCACGATACATACAGAAATTTCCCTTTGAATATTCTATTCTCGGAATACTCATAATTGAACCTACCGTATGCAACACCATATTTGGATTGAGTAATGCAGACTCAAGCACGCAATATTTTGCTATAAAACCTTTGCTAATTTTATGCAGTTTCTCCATGCAGGTATCATGATTAGAAAAGCATGCTACAGGAATAACTTCATGCCTATAACCAACACGAAAAACAACTTCGTTCGGTTTATCATCCAACTCTACTCGTCCTTCCAAATATGGACCTGTTGTTTCAACTAACATTGGTAGTTTTCTGCAATGTTTCTCAAAATAGAAAGAGGATGCGTAACTAGAGATACAGACAACAATCTGATCATTGTGAAGATATTGATGGATGCGTTCTACCAGACCTTCATAGAAGTTACTCTGAATAGCACAAAATATAACTTCTGCTTCTGCAACCTTACTGAGGTCTTTAGAAACCTCTTTGATTGCAGTTTCTATGTAAGTTGATTTCTCTTTAAGAAAAACCCTTTTGCCGTTCTTGATAAGTCTATCAAAGGCATCTGATTTGTATGAAGATGTCTTTAGAAGTGTAACTTCATGACCTTTAATAGAGAGGTCTGCGGCAAAAGCTACACCCACGTTGCCCATTCCTATAACTGCTATTTTCATGCTCTTTTATTTTAATTCTACAAAAATAGAGCGGCTAGAGGGACTCGAACCTTCGACCTTCACATTGGGAATGTGACGCTCTGACCGACTGAGCTATACCCGCAAAAGAGCGGAGAGTTGGAACCGCACCAACGACCTCAGTGATGGTATCACTGCGCTCTACTAACTGAGCTATCTCCGCTTATAATAACAATATTCTCTACACGCAAAAATGCTCGTCTTTCCGAGCCGCCAACCCTAGTGGGTATTCCGATGGAAGGAGGGATGCCTAAAACAAGCTTTGCTCCGAGTAAACAGGATTCTTGGAAATTCCAAATTCCTCGACCTGTACTCCCAACTTTTCATTCAGCCATTTTGCCACTAGGTGGCGATGGCAAAACTCATCTGGCTTTTCGAAGCAACATAGAGCTACATCTTTTCCATTTGCCATTTTCTCTATTGCAGCGAGAAATGCTTTTGGGTCCCGATGAGCCAATATCTCAGAATTGAAACGTTGCACGTAATCTTCTTCCGATTTGGAGTTGTGAAGAATATCCCATGATGGTGACACGTACTTGTTTGACAATCCTGTAAACCATTTCGGAGGGTAGAGGGCAATGCCGATCATCATGATACCAGCTTTTGCTAACTTAGCTCCGTTTGAGAAGTATGATGTATAAATCTTCATTTCTTTTGTAACTTTTTGCAAAGATAGACAAAATTATTTAATCAACAAATAGTTTCTTGAAAAAAGTGAGAAATTATTTTCAAGCGTACATTTTCTTAAGAAACTTCTTTAGATATTCGTTATTAATATCCTTTAGTGGAGTAGGGGAGAATGAGGTATCTCGCTCTACTGTTAAGCCTAACTTTGTTGTTAGCCCCTGCAACTCGGTTAAGCTTGTGTAGCCGTACTCGCCTTCACCACTTCCGTTGATAGTGATTCCGTAGGCGATATTGTTCTCTAGGTCTGCTTCTAATATGAACCAAGACCATGCACCAACACAAAGGAAGAACTTTGCTTGACAGATGGCTTCTTCCTTTTTGCCATCCTGTGAGTAGAGAGGATATTTTTCCAGTCTCTTCTTAATTTCTTTCGTAATCAGTTTCATTGCTCTTATGTATTTTTTTTAGATTTCTACTTCATTTATTTCGTATTCACAATCAGAAAGAATATTCTCGATAGTGTCTCGCAAATCTTCCAATACGTCCATTTCATCTTCATCGTCTGCGTCAAATTCAGACGATTCGTAAACATTTGATGAGGTCCATTTACCATTTCCAGTTATAAAATTATAACCTTCCATTCTCGAGTAAGCCTTTCTTGTGTCTCTGAGACTTATTTCAACTATTACCTTTTTCATTGCTCTTATCTTTTAAATTGTTATTTTATTTTTGATAGTGCAAAGGTAATCATTTTTTTGCAAATGACCAAATGATTTGGGCAGAAAACACTTTTTGCTAACTTAGTTTAACTTATTGTTATTCAGATACTTAGCGTTTAGTATAGTTACCGCATCTACTATCATCTGACTAGCATCAATTCCTAATGATTGATAGAAAGCACCATGTCCGCAAAGTGATTCGTATGCAATTCGCATGGTTCTACGTTCATCCCTTGTGAAATCATACTTAAAAGTAGAAAAGATGGAGAGTGCTCCTTTCAAATCTCCATCTTTTAGCTTTTGCACACCTTGTGCAGTTTTACTCAGCTTCATAAGGCTCAATCTTTCTTGTTGTGAAATCGTCTGCGGTCAAGATGATTTCTGACCCATTAACCATTTCTTCGACTTTATCGCATGCGTCACTGCCATTGATGGCATCAACCTCCACTACCTTTTGCAGGTATTCGGTTACTTGCACTTTAACCTTGTGGATGGCAGCTTTCTCTAGTTCCTCTATTCGAAGATTGAACACTTCTAGGAGTTCTTTGATTTCCTTTTCGATTTCCTCGAAATCAATGATGATATCCTTCAAGCGTTTAGGTGCTCCGTTTATTCCATGACCTTCTTCGTCACACCAGTTTAAAGCTTCACCATCTGGATCGAAGTTCTCATAGTAGTTGGAGAGATGCGCCAAAAA
>ULRP01058778.1_pt1 | contig 21047 bp, 15 predicted proteins | sample 1955521 | NCBI WGS metagenome assembly ULRP01 (sample SAMEA4835685, study PRJEB28245) | human gut metagenome | biome: gut microbiome; material: fecal sample | place: Denmark | collected 2008
AGCAAACAAGCCGAATGCGGAAGAAACGGCGTTCTTCATCAAAGAGTAAGCTCTTTTGTCCGCGTCGTATTTTTTTGCCGCGCAAGCTATTCTGTAATCGGTAAAATCGGGAAGTCTTGCAATCACGCTCGCAAAAGCCGAAGCAACGTTGCATTCCGCAACGGTCTTCTCGTCTAAAATCACGTATCGCGGAACGCGAACTTTAACGCGGTCGAACCCCTTGCCGTTTTTTAATATCGTTACGGAAGGAACGACGTCTTCATATCCGAAAGAAGACGGCGCGACCACGCAAGGGATTTTGGCTATCATAGCGACGTAAGAGGCAAACCCGAACAATTCAATGTCGGAAACGAGAACGCATCTCGCGTCTTCGGCAGCCTTTAGGGCATGCCCCGCGTCTTCTACGGAATGAAAACCCGACTTAAAGACGGCGGCGTAGCTTTTACAGCCGAGAGAAGCGACAAAATCGGAAAGCGCTTTGCCCTTGGCTGAAAAAGTATCCCTGTTGCATACGAATAAAACTTTTCCCTCGGGAGCGAGCGCTTTAAGCACGGCGGCGAGTTTCGATTTTGCGTCGCCCGCGTAAACCCGCGTGAAAACGGGCCACTTTGCTTTAGCGACCTTTTCCGTTTCTGCCGAAATTTCGTTAAGTTTTTTTGCCGTTTCGTTTAACATACCTTTGAAAAAATTGTAAAATAATCGGAGCAAAAAGTCAAGCAAATAGCCCGTCTGACGATTAAATTGATAAATACAACCTTTTTTTGACAAATTTTTAAAAAAAATTAAATTTTTCCTTGATATATTCCTCAAATATGGTATAATAATTATATAAACTCTATGGAGGATTTGATTATGAATAAAATCGATTTGGTAAGGGCAATTGCAAACAACGCCGGCTTGACTTTAAAAGACGCCGGAAACGCGCTGGACGGATTTATCGCCGCAGTAACGGAAGAACTTAAAAAAGGCGAAAAAATTCAGATTTCCGGTTTCGGATCTTTTGAAGTTAAAGAAAAAGCCGCAAGAGAAGGTATCAACCCCAAAACCGGCGAAAAAATCAAAATCGCGGCAGCTAAAGTTCCCGCTTTCAAATTCGGGAAAGCTTATAAAGACCAGTTTTAACTAACTACAAAAATCCAAAGTTCCGCCACGAAGCAATCGCTTCGGGACGGAACTTTTACTTTTAAAAGATTTTAGTTTTTCTCAAAACCGAACGTCATTCGTTTATATCATCTGGATTTCGACGTATCAGATTCCGCGGAAGTCTCTTTATCGTCTGTTTTCGTTTCGTCGCATTTTACGGTTACATCCGTTTCATCTTTAGACGAGACTTCCAACAACACCAGAGAGCATACGGTGATCGCTATACCGATATAACCCGTTACTCCGAGCTTGTTTTTAAATACGATCACGCCGACGATAGTCGCAACTACAAGTTCTATTATAGAAATCATACCCGCTTTGCCCGCAGGCACCGTTTTTAAGCCCGCCATATACAAAAAATAAGCAATCGCGGTTGATAATACCGCTAACCCCAAAAACAATAAAATACTGTCGGGATTAGCCGCAAATAACGATATCAACTCGCCGGGTTTTGCAAAGAACACGGAAACCGCCGCCGCAAAAAGGAAAGTATAAAACGCCGTGGTTTCCGCCGAACATCTCTTTCTCGACATTTTGCCGAATATAGTGTATAAAGATTGAAACAATCCGGATAAAACGCCGTATAAAAATCCCTTTCCGGTTATTTTTATCTCGCCCGCAAAAGACACCAAAAAACAACCCGTCAACAATCCCGCAAGAGAAAATATCTTTAACCAAGTTATTTTTTCTTTAAAAATCATCGAAGCCAGAATAACCGTCCAGAGCGGAGACGTATATAACAACATTGCGGCTGCCGAAGAGCCGTTTTCTTCTATACTCGCCGCATATAAGGCAAGCAACAGGAAAAAACCTACCGCGCCCGTACAAAATAAAACGGGAACGTCGCGCAGCGATACCTTAAACAATCGCACGTCTTTTATCAAAAAATAAATCGCTATAAATGCCGACGCAATAACCGACCTGATAAACGTAATCTGAACGGAAGAAAAACCCCTTTCGTTCAAAGGAAGCGTAAACAAGCTTACCGCGCCCCATAAAACCGCTGCAGACAAGACGAGCAATTCCCCGCCGCTGTTTTTTAAAAAATTATTGTTTTTCATTTTATAAATAAGAAGTAAAATATAATCGGTTTAAATACCCTCGTTCACGCTTTTTCGAAAAGAGTTTTCAACTTTTTCGCCGCAACCCCTGCACGCCCTACGTATTCGTCGTCGGTCATGTTTTCGTACGGACGGAAAGTATCGTAAGACTCTTCCATATTCTTAAAGACTTCAAGCATCAGCGGACCTTTGTAGCCGTGTTTATTGAATTGCGAAACGACTTCGTTATAGTTGATCGCGCCGTCGAACGGAATCCTGTGCAAATCTCCGTTTTTTTCTTTAAGATTGTCGTGTATATGCACGGTTACGAGCCTGCTCCCCAACAAGGGCAACAGTTCTTTTCCGGGAGTAAAACAGTTCTGATGTCCTACGTCGAAACAAAAACCCGCTTCGGGAAAATATTCCAGAGCGCAAACAAGGTTGCCGAGCTTTCTCTGGTTTTCAAACGCAACGATAACGCCGAGTTCTTTAGCTCTTTTAACGAGCCTGTAAAAATTATTCAGCCCCGTTTCGTTCACGCGCGGCGCGTTTTCGCCGGAAGACAAATGCGTTACGAGATAAGGGATTCCTAACGCCGCGCACTTTTCGGCGGAAAGATTCAGTCTTGCCGCCATTTTCACGCTTTTTTCGCCCGCGCTCCACATATCGTTGATATAACATTCTCCGTCGCTCGCAAAAGGCGCGTGCAACGTTTCGATTTTAAGTCCGCGAATTTTCGCTTCTGCGGCGAACTCGGGCAGTTTTGCGTCTTCTGCCATTATAAAAGACGTTTCGAATCCGTTGTCGATAATTCTCGCAACGCTTCTTTTCACGTCCGTGATTTCCGTACAATCAACGTTTATTCCCGTTTCCATAAGTATCCTTTTTTTTTGCGTGTCGGAGGAGTGTATACGCTTATTTTTCGGCTTCGGCGTTTATAACTTCCGTTATTATGCAGAATCCTTTTTTAAGCGATTCTTTTTTAATAAATTCCTCGCGGGTATGTTCGCCCTGCCCATCGTATGCGCCGCAACACACCGCGGGAATTCCGAGCGACTGCGGAATATTGCAATCGGTAGAACTCGATTTGAGAACAACCGGCACGTCGCAATACGCAGACTGAACTTTCACCGCAAGTTCGGTCATCTCGTCCATAATCTTTTCGTCGGGAGAAGCCGCGCACGGTCTGTCGCCCACCACCTTAACCGATACTATCGCGTTTTTACGCTTTTTGGAAAAAATCGCGTCGAACTTCTCCTGCATTATCTTCATACAGTCGAGATTGTCGGAGCGGTATTCGCACAGCATAGAGGCTTTTTGAGCTATCGTGTTTACGGAAGTGCCGCCGTTTATTATCCCCACGTTGTAAGTGGTATGAGAATCGCCGTTTTTCGGCACGTCTATCGCGTAAATTTCCGTTACCGCTTCCGATAAAACAGCAATCGCGTTGGTATTGCCGAACGAGCTGAACGAGTGCCCGCCCTCGGTTTCTACGGTTACTTCAAAACGGCGCGAACCGACGCATTTGCGCGAAACGTGATCGATTCTCCCGTCAAACGCGTACATTCTGTCGGTCACCGCGGCAAAGTTTTTGAATATTTCTCTCGTACCTTTAAGGTTACCCAAACCTTCTTCGCACGAGTTGGCTACGAAAGTAAAGGTCTTTTTGGGTTTTATACCCCTTTTCAGCGCGTCTGCGGAAGCAACGAGCAATGCAGTCAGACTCGCCGTATCGTCGCCGACGCCGGGGCATCTGAAATATTCGCCGTCTTCTACGAACGGCATAGGCGTTCTGTCGGGGAAAACGGTGTCCGTATGCGCTGTAAAAAATACTCTTTTATCCGATTCGCCTTTGATGGACCAGATAACGTTTTTGGCGTCGTCTATATACGCGTCTGAAAATCCGTGTTTTTTGACGAATTCAAGACAGTACTTCGCTCTCTCGTCCTCTTCTCCGGACGGGGCGGGAATATGGCACAAATCCTTTAATACGGAAATGAGCAAATCGTAATAATTCTCTGCTTTTTCTTTTATAGTCATAACGACCTCCTGATAATTTTATTTATCCGCACATACTTTACTTTTTTGTTTTACGCCGACCGGTTTTCTGCGGCGTTTCTTTCCGTTTATAAACGCAACGATTTTTTGTTTTTATAAACTAAAAGGCGTGAAAAATATCACGCCTTTATAATTTTTTCTTTTTTCGCTAATTATTTAACGATTTTAGAAACAACGCCGGAACCAACCGTTCTGCCGCCTTCACGGATAGCGAAACGGAGACCTTCTTCCATAGCGATGGGGGTTATGAGCTTAACGTCCATTTTAACGTTGTCGCCCGGCATAACCATTTCTACGCCTTCGGGAAGCTGAATCGAACCGGTAACGTCGGTCGTTCTGAAATAGAACTGGGGACGATAGTTGTTGAAGAACGGAGTATGTCTGCCGCCTTCTTCTTTGGTAAGGATATAAACCTGACCTTCGAATTCGGTGTGGGGATGAACGGAACCGGGTTTAGCGATAACCTGTCCGCGTTCGATGTCCTTTCTGTCTACACCACGGAGAAGCGCGCCGACGTTGTCGCCTGCCTGAGCTTCGTCAAGGGTCTTTCTGAACATTTCGAGACCGGTGATAACGGTGGTCTTCTTTTCTTCGGTAAGACCGACGATTTCAGCGGGATCGTTGACTTTAGCAACACCACGTTCTACTCTGCCGGTAGCAACGGTACCACGACCGGAAATGGTCATGACGTCTTCTACGGGGAGCAAGAAGGGTTTCGCGTCGTCTCTGACGGGGGTAGGAATATAAGAATCGATAGCGTCCATCAATTCGAATATGCATTTGCATTCGGGAGCGTTTTTGATTTCGTCCGCAGTGTGGTCGCCCTGAGCGTATTCGAGAGCTTTAAGCGCAGAACCCTTGATGATGGGGGTCTTGTCGCCGGGGAAGCCGTATTCGGTAAGAAGGTCTCTTACTTCCATTTCTACGAGTTCCAAAAGTTCGGGATCGTCGAGCTGATCGCACTTGTTAAGGAATACTACGATATAAGGAACGCCAACCTGACGAGCGAGAAGAATGTGTTCTCTGGTCTGGGGCATGGGTCCGTCGGTAGCGGCAACAACGAGAATCGCGCCGTCCATCTGAGCCGCGCCGGTAATCATGTTTTTAACGTAGTCGGCGTGTCCCGGGCAGTCAACGTGAGCGTAGTGACGGTTAGCCGTCTGATATTCTACGTGTGCGGTGTTGATTGTGATTCCTCTTGCCTTCTCTTCCGGTGCCTTATCGATTTCGTCGTATCTCATTTTCTGAGCTTCGCCGAAAGCGGAAAGAGTCATCGTGATAGCTGCGGTAAGAGTGGTTTTGCCGTGGTCAACGTGGCCGATAGTACCGATGTTAACGTGCGGCTTGCTTCTGTCAAATTTAGCCTTTGCCATTATTGTTTCCTCCAAAAATTCTTAAATAATGTTTTTGTTTTTAATTTTTTATTAAAGTTAATTTAATTTTACAATAAAATATCGTAATTGTCAACGATTATTAGGCTTTTTTACCTATAATCTTCTCTGCGACGGACTTAGGAACTTCCGCGTAGTGGTCAAACTGCATCGTGTAGTTGCCTCTGCCCTGCGTTCTGGAACGAAGATCGGTCGCGTAGCCGAACATTTCCGCAAGCGGAATGTTTGCGTCTATAACCTTTATGCCGTTTCTGTCTTCGGTACCCTGTATGATGCCGCGGCGAGCGGTAACGTTACCCATAATATCTCCGAAGTAAGCGTCCGGCGTAAGGATTTCTACCTTCATTACCGGTTCTAAAAGAACGCTCTTTGCTTTCTGCAAACCGTCTTTGAGAGCCATAGAACCCGCGATCTTGAACGCCATTTCGGACGAGTCGACGTCGTGATAGCTTCCGTCGTAAACGACGACTTTGAAATCGACGACTTCGTAACCGGCGAGAATACCGTTTTTCGCGGCTTCCTGAATACCCTTGTTGATAGGCTGAATAAATTCTTTCGGGATAGACCCGCCGACCGTTTCGTCAACGAATTCGTAGCCCTTGCCGGGTTCTTGAGGAATAAGGTGAATTTTACAATGACCGTATTGACCGTGACCGCCCGTCTGACGTTTGAACAAGCCTTCCGCATCGACAGCCTGACGAATGGTTTCTTTATAAGCAACCTGCGGCTGACCTACGTTGGCTTCTACTCTGAATTCGCGGAGCAATCTGTCTACGATTATTTCAAGGTGAAGTTCGCCCATACCTGCTATAATGGTCTGACCCGTTTCGCTGTCGGTATAAGTCTTGAAAGAGGGATCTTCTTCCGCAAGTTTAGCGAGAGCGAAGCCCATTTTTTCCTGACCGGCTTTGGTTTTGGGTTCTATAGCGACCTGAATAACGGGATCGGGGAATTCCATTTTTTCGAGAATGATCGGGTGATTTTCGTCGCAAAGCGTATCGCCGGTCGTAGTATCTTTAAGACCTACGAGCGCGCAGATTTCGCCGGCGGCGACTTCTTCGACTTCTTCTCTGTGGTTAGCGTGCATACGCAAAATTCTCGCGACTCTTTCTTTCTTGCCCTTTACGCTGTTATAAACGTAAGAGCCGGTTTTAAGAACGCCCGAATAAGCGCGGAAGAACGCGAGCTTACCTACGAACGGATCGGTCATGATTTTGAACGCGAGTCCGCAGAACGGTTCGTCTACGGAAGGCTTTCTGTCCTCTTCTTCGCCCTTGAGGTTGGTGCCGGTTATGTGACCGACGTCCGTGGGGCTGGGAAGATAATCCACGATCGCGTCCAGAAGGTTCTGAACGCCCTTGTTTTTATAAGAAGAACCGCAAAGTACGGGAGTAACTTTCATATCGAGCGTTGCTTTACGCAAGCCTTTCTTGATTTCGTCAACAGAAAGGTCGCCCGTTTCAAAGAACTTCTCCATCAGCGCGTCGTCGGATTCGGCGGCGGCTTCCACTATCATAGCGCGGGATTTTTCGACGTCCGCCTTCATATCTTCGGGAACGTCCGTTACTTCTATTTCTTTGCCGAGATCGTCTTTATAAATATCGGCTTTTCTCGTAAGGATATCCACTACTCCCTTAAAGGTATCTTCTTTACCGATAGGCAGAAGAATGGGGATCGCGTTGGTGTGAAGTCTTTCGTGCATCATATCGATCGCGTGGAAGAAATTCGCGCCGTTGATATCCATTTTGTTTACGTAAGCGATTCTGGGAACTTTGTACTTGTCTGCCTGACGCCAGACGGTTTCGCTCTGCGGTTCTACGCCGCCTTTCGCGCAGAAAGTAGCGACCGCACCGTCGAGAACGCGAAGAGATCTTTCGACTTCTACGGTAAAGTCAACGTGTCCCGGAGTATCGATTATGTTGATACGGTGGTTTTTCCAGTAGCAGGTCGTCGCCGCGCTGGTAATGGTTATACCTCTTTCCTGTTCCTGAACCATCCAGTCCATAGTGGCTGCGCCCTCGTGGACCTCGCCGAGCTTATGGGTTTTACCGGTGTAGAACAGAATTCTTTCGGTAGTCGTGGTTTTGCCCGCGTCTATGTGCGCCATTATACCTATATTGCGCGTCGTGCTTAAATCAAATTCTTTCGGCATAACAACCTCTCCCGATTAAAAGCGGTAGTGAGCAAACGCTCTGTTCGCTTCTGCCATTCTGTGGGTGTCTTCTTTCTTCTTTACGGCGTTGCCGGTGTTGTTGAAAGCGTCCACGAGTTCGGCGGAAAGACGAGCGCTCATCTCTCTTTCGCTTCTTTTTCTTGCGGCAGCGACAAGCCAGCGTATCGCAAGCGTCTGTCTGCGTTCCGGTCTGATTTCGATAGGCACCTGATAGTTTGCGCCTCCGACTCTTCTCGCCTTAACTTCTACCATAGGCATAATGTTGTTAAGCGCGGTGCTGAACATTTCTTTGGGATCCTGTCCGACTTTTTCTCCGGCGATTTTGAAAGCTTCGTAAACGATGCTCTGCGCAACGCCTTTTTTACCGTCGAGCATAACCTGATTGATGAGTTTGGTTACGACTTTGTCGTTATACACGGGATCGGGCAAAACGTCTCTTTTTGCTATATTGCCTCTTCTTGGCATAATTGTAATCCTCCTTTAATTTTTTCGCCTTAAATAAGGCGGTGTTTAAGGGTAAACCCTTAGTACGGCTATCGCTTGCCCCGTAAGAGGTAGCGAACCTTCTGCCTTGCGGCATACTGCCTACTTTCTCGGGCTGAATTTTCCGAATATCCGATCTAAGTAGGTTTTATTTTTTAAATAAGTTATTGAATTAAAGTTATAGCTTATTTAGGTCTCTTTGCGCCGTATCTGGAACGAGCCTGTTTGCGTTTTGCAACGCCGGCGGTATCCAACGCGCCGCGTATGATATGATATCTTACGCCCGGCAGATCCTTAACTCTGCCGCCGCGGATAAGAACCGAGCTGTGTTCCTGCAAATTGTGACCTTCGCCGGGAATATACACGATACCTTCCGCCTTGTTAGTCAGTCTGACGCGCGCGATTTTACGAAGCGCGGAGTTAGGCTTTTTGGGAGTAGTGGTGGTAACCGACAAGCAAACGCCGCGTTTTTGAGGACATTCGTCCAAAATCGGGGATTTAGACTTATAGGTGATCTGCTTTCTTCCCTGTCTGATTAACTGTTGAATTGTTGGCATATTTAACCTCCTTCTTTTAGTGGATATATCGGAAAACGGATTCGGAAGACCGTTTCGCACAAAATTACGCGCCGAGGGCATAATACGCCCCGACGAATTATTATTTTATCATTAAGTCGCGGATTAGTCAAACGAAAAAAGCGGAATTAACGATATTTAAGCATTTTTTACGATTTTTCGGAAAGCGAAGCGGAAAATTAAGCAATTTTCCGCTTCGCAGTCGTTTAATTTATGGCTGATTTTTCGGTTTTGTCTGCCACAGGTCTCGAGATAACCGTTTGCGGAGAAACGTTTTTATAATCTTTTATTCCCGTACCCGCGGGGATAAGCTTACCTATTATTACGTTTTCTTTAAGACCGAGCAACGGATCGATTTTGTTCTTGATCGCGGCTTCGGTAAGAACTCTTGCGGTTTCCTGGAAGGACGCCGCGGAAAGGAAGCTTTCTTTCGCGAGAGCGGCTTTGGTGATTCCGAGAAGGATACGTTTGCCTTGCGGAGGTCTCTGACCTGCGTCGAGAGCTTTCATCGTTTCTTCTTCGAATCTCGGGAGATCCACCTTTTCGCCGGGCAGAATATCCGTATCGCCGGGGTTTTCCACCTGAACTTTTTTCATCATCTGACGAACGATTATTTCAACGTGCTTGTCGTTGATGTCAACGCCCTGTCCGCGGTAAACGCTCTGAATTTCTTTAAGGATATAATCCTGAACACCCTTTATTCCCTTGGTTTTGAGGATATCCTGCGGATAAACCGAGCCGTTTGTAAGCACCGTGCCGGGTTCTACCCTTTCGCCCGTTTTTATAATAACGCCCGTGCCGAACGGAATGGTATAATCCTTGGTTTCGCCTTCGTCGGTGGCGATGATGACGTGAATGATCTTGTCTTTTTCTTCTATTCTCGCAACGCCGCTGTGTTCGCAGACGATAGCCGCGCGTTTAGGACGTCTCGCTTCGAACAACTCTTCTACTCTGGGAAGACCTTGCGTAATATCGCCCGTGCTTGCTATACCGCCGGTGTGGAACGTTCTCATCGTAAGCTGAGTACCCGGTTCGCCTATGGACTGCGCCGCGATTATACCGACGGCTTCGCCCACCTGAACGGGGGTGTTGTTAGCCATATTCTTTCCGTAACACTTCGCGCAAACGCCGGTTTTCGATTTGCAGGTAAAGATGCTTCTTATTTCGACTTCTTCTATGCCCGCTTTAACGATTTCGTCCGCCTTATCTTCGGAAATCATTTCGCCGGCTTTGACCATAACCTCGCCGGTCTTGGGATTAACGACGTCGGAAATAACGAATCTGCCCGCTATTCTGTCGCGCAAACCTTCTATTATTTCGCCCTTGTTACCCGTAATCGCTCTGACCTTAACGCCCTTGGGAGCTTCTCCGAGATTCGCGAAACAGTCGTCTTCTTTTACGATAACTTCCTGCGAAACGTCTACCAGACGACGCGTAAGATAACCGGAGTCCGCCGTTTTAAGCGCGGTATCCGCAAGACCTTTACGACCGCCGTGCGAAGAAATGAAGTATTCCAGAACGGAAAGCCCTTCGCGGAAGCAGGACTTAACAGGGATCTCTATCGTTTTACCGTTAGGATCGGTCATCAGTCCGCGCATACCCGCGAGCTGTTTAATCTGATCGATAGAACCGCGCGCGCCGGAGTTAGCCATCATAAGAATGGGGTTGAACTCGTCGAGCGTGCCCTGCAACTCTTTGGTAACGTCGTCGGTAGCCTGTTTCCAGATGGAAACGACCTTTTTATATCTTTCGTCGTCGGTGATAAAGCCTTTCTTAAAGAGGTTTTCCACTTTAAGAACATGCTCTTCCGCGGCTTTAAGAATTTCGGGTTTATGCGCGGGCATATGCATATCGAACACGGACGTGGTGATCGCGCCGATAGTCGAATACTTAAAGCCCAACGCCTTGATCTTGTCGAGAACGTCCGCCGCGCAGCTTGCGCCGTGGCGTTTAAAGCACGCGCCGACGATTTTTTGCAAGTCCTTCTTGCCGACGAGCTTGTCTATTTCGTATTTAAGAACGTCTTCTTTAGCGGTTCTTTCCACGAATCCGAGATCCTGCGGAACGGCTTCGTTAAAGATAATCTTACCGACGGTGGTTCTCACTCTGCCGGAGATTTTTTCGCCGCCGGTTTCAAGAACGCGCCTTACGACGATTTCGTCCTGAAGACCTATCTTGCCCGTCTGATAAGCCATAACGGCTTCTTCGGGAGAAGAATACGAAACGGTAAATTCGGGAACGCCGTATAACTCGCCGTTTTCGTCTTCTCTTCTGTCGGCGTTGTATTTATGACCGATTTTACGACGCAAAAGCGTAAGGTAATAAGATCCCATAACCATATCCTGGGTAGGACTCATAACCGGCTTGCCGTCGGAAAGTTTCAGTATATTGTTGGACGCAAGCATCAAAAATCTCGCTTCTGCCTGCGCTTCTATCGAGAGAGGCACGTGAACAGCCATCTGGTCGCCGTCGAAGTCCGCGTTGAACGCGCCGCAAACGAGCGGGTGGAGCTTTATCGCTCTGCCTTCGATAAGCACGGGTTCGAACGCCTGAATGGACAATCTGTGCAACGTAGGCGCACGGTTAAGCATAACGGGGTGGTCTTTGATAACGCCTTCAAGCACGTCCCAAACGACCGTTTTCATTTTTTCTACGGTACGTTTTGCGTTTTTGATATTGTGGCAAACGTTGTTTTCCACGAGTTTTTTCATAACGAACGGCTTAAACAGCTCTATCGCCATTTCTTTAGGCAAACCGCACTGATACAGTTTAAGTTCCGGACCTACGACTATAACGGAACGTCCCGAATAGTCTACGCGCTTTCCGAGAAGGTTCTGACGGAATCTTCCCTGTTTGCCTCGGAGCATGCCGGAAAGCGATTTAAGCTCTCTGTTGCCCGCGCCGGAAATGGCTTTGCCTCTTCTGCCGTTATCGATAAGCGCGTCCACGGCTTCCTGAAGCATTCTCTTTTCGTTTCTTATGATAATCTCGGGCGCGCCGAGTTCCATAAGTTTTTTCAGACGGTTATTTCTGTTTATAACCCTGCGATAGAGATCGTTAAGGTCGGAAGTAGCGAATCTGCCGCCGTCAAGCTGAACCATCGGGCGGAGTTCGGGCGGGATTACGGGAAGAACGTCTAATATCATCCATTCGGGACGGTTGCCCGATTTTCTGAACGCTTCTATAATCTCTATTCTCTTTACCGCGCGGATTCTCCTCTGTCCGGAAGTGTTTTCTTCTATGATTTTTTTGGTTTCTTCGCTCTCTTTGTCGAGGTCGATCGCCATGAGAAGTTCTTTTATAGCTTCCGCGCCCATACCCGTTTTGAACGAGCCTGTGCCGTACTGCTCTTCGTATTCGAGTTTTTCGCGATCGTTAATGACCTGCTTGTAATAAAGCGGAGTCGTGCCGGGGTCTAAAACCACGTGGCTTGCAAAATAAAGAACTTGTTCCAACGCTTTGGGACTCATATCGAGCATAAGACCTATTCTCGAAGGAACGCCCTTAAAATACCATATATGAGATACGGGAGCGGCAAGCTCTATGTGTCCCATACGATCTCTTCTTACTTTGCTTTTCGTGACTTCGACGCCGCACTTGTCGCAGATAACGCCTTTATAACGGATACGTTTATATTTGCCGCAGTGACATTCCCAGTCCTTGGTCGGTCCGAAAATTCTTTCGCAGAAAAGACCGCCCATTTCGGGTTTTTGCGTTCTGTAGTTTATGGTTTCGGGTTTGGTAACCTCGCCGTAAGACCAGCTTCTTATTTTTTCGGGAGAAGCTACTCCTATCTGTATCGAATCGAAATTGTTAAGTTCAAACATTCTGATCGCCCTCCTTACTCGTTATCTCCGTCTTCGTCGTCAAAATCGTCGTCTAAATAATCGCCGTCCGGAACGGTGGTATCGATTTCCTCGTCGTCATCCTCGAACATATCCTTGTTGAAATCGAACTCGTCGTCGAGATCCACGTCTTCGTCGTCCGCGAATTCCGCGGCGCCCTCGCCCACTTCGTCTTTCGCAAAGTCTTCGAGCGAAACTTCCTCGCGGTTTTCCTTCTCTCTGAACGCGGGTACGTCGTCGTAATCGCTTTCCATAAGGTCTTTAAGCGAAAGCTCTTCTTTGTTTTCGGTAAGAACTTTCATATCGAGCGCGAGCGACTGCAATTCTTTAAGAAGAACCTTAAACGCTTCCGGAATGCCGGGTTCGCTGATGTTCGTGCCTTTCACTATGGACTCGTAAGTCTTTACCCTGCCTACGACGTCGTCCGATTTGACGGTAAGAATTTCCTGCAGAATGTGCGCCGCGCCGTAAGCTTCGAGCGCCCAGATTTCCATTTCTCCGAAACGCTGACCGCCGAACTGCGCTTTGCCGCCCAGAGGCTGCTGCGTGACAAGACTGTAAGGACCTGTCGAACGCGCGTGAATCTTATCGTCTACAAGGTGGTTAAGTTTTATCATATACATCTGACCGACGGTAACTCTGTTTTCGAAAGGTTCGCCGGTTCTTCCGTCGTAAAGCTGAATCTTTCCGTCAACCTTGCCGTCGGGATTAAGTATATTGTTTTCGTAAAGCAAATCTTTGATTTCGCTTTCGCTCGCGCCGTCGAAAACCGGAGTGGCGATTTTCCAGCCGAGCTGTTTGCAGACAAGACCTAAGTGTACCTCGAGAACCTGACCGATATTCATTCGGGAAGGAACGCCCAGCGGGTTAAGCACTATCTGAAGCGGAGTACCGTCTGCCATAAACGGCATATCGCTTTCGGAAAGGACTCTCGAAACGACGCCCTTGTTTCCGTGGCGACCCGCCATCTTATCGCCGATACCGATTTTACGTTTCTGCGCGATATATACTCTGACGAGTTTGTTTACGCCGGGAGAGAGTTCGTCTTTATTCGCTCTGGTGAATATTTTAACGTCTACAACGATACCGCCTTCGCCGTGCGGAACTTTAAGAGAAGTATCTCTGACTTCTCTCGCTTTTTCTCCGAAGATCGCGCGGAGCAATCTTTCTTCCGGAGTAAGTTCGGTTTCGCCCTTGGGGGTAACCTTGCCGACGAGAATGTCGCCGGAATTGACTTCCGCGCCGATTCTCACGATACCGTCTTCGTCGAGATCTTTAAGAGCGTCGTCGCCGACGTTAGGAATATCTCTCGTAATCTCTTCTTCGCCGAGACGGGTATCTCTGGCTTCTATTTCGTGTTCTTCTATATGGATAGTGGTAAACACGTCTTCTCTGACGAGTTTTTCGGAAAGAAGTATAGCGTCTTCGTAGTTATAACCTTCCCAACTCATAAATCCTACGAGAATGTTTCTGCCGAGCGCGAGTTCGCCGTTCTTGGTAGAAGGTCCGTCCGCTATGGTCTGACCTTTTTCTACCCTTTCGCCCTTATCGACGATAGGTCTTTGATTAAGGCACGTACCCTGATTGCTTCTTTCAAACTTTTTAAGTCTGTATTCTCTTATCGTTCCGTCGTCTTCGGTAACGGTTATCATATCGCTCGCCACGCTCTTGACTACGCCCGCCTCTTTGGCGTTTATCATAACGCCGGAGTCGTAAGCGATGCGTCTTTCTATACCCGTCGCGACGATTGCGTTTTCGGGCGCGAGAAGCGGAACCGCCTGACGCTGCATGTTAGAACCCATCAGCGCGCGGTTGGTATCGTCGTTCTCGAGGAACGGGATAAGCGCGGTAGCTACCGAAATAAGCTGCTTAGGAGAAACGTCCATATAGTCGATTTTCTCTTTTACTTCTTCGGTTATGTCTTCTCTTCTTCTGCAGGAAACGCGGTCGTTGGCGAAATATTTGTCGTCGATAAGCGGTTCGTTCGCCTGCGCGACGGTGTAGTTGTCTTCTTCGTCGGCGGTGAGATAATCCACGTGTTCGGTAACGATCGTTTCAATCGTTCCGTCGTCTTTAAGCACGTGTTCTACCTTTCTGTACGGCGATTCGATGAATCCGAATTCGTTGACCTGCGCGTAAGCCGCAAGCGAAGAAATAAGACCGATGTTCTGACCTTCGGGGGTTTCTATCGGGCACATTCTGCCGTAGTGCGAGTGGTGAACGTCTCGTACGTCGAACGTGGCCCTGTCGCGGTTAAGACCGCCGGGACCTAAAGCGGAAAGCTTTCTCTTATGCGTAAGTTCCGCAATCGGGTTGGTCTGATCCATAAACTGCGAGAGTTGCGAAGAACCGAAGAACTCCTTTATGGCGGAGCTTACGGGGCGCACGTTGATAAGCCCCTGCGGAGTAACGTCCTTGGGATCCTGCGTCGCCATTCTTTCTTTTATAACTCTTTCGAGTCTTGCGATACCGATACGGAATTGATTCTGGAGCAATTCGCCCACGGAACGCACGCGGCGGTTGCCGAGGTGGTCGATATTGTCGGTAGAACCGATGCCGAAATTAAGGTCGAGATTGACCGATACGGAAGCGACTATATCGTCGACCGTAATGTGCTTGTGATTGAGCTTTTCGAGTATAGGACGAATGTCTTTTTTCTGTTCCGCGTTGAGCGGTTCGGACAAATCCCCGCCGAGAATATCGAAGAAAGCTACGCAGGCTTTAACGAATTTAAGTCTTGTCTCTCTCGCCTTTTCCTGATTTTTCTTTTCTTCGGGTTTGATATCTTCTTCGGGAATATCTTTTTCGTCTATATAGAAGAAGTCGTTTATTTGGCTTTTGAGATTATCGCAAACGGCTTCCGCACCGTCTTTTGCCGCGGCTTCCGCAACGGCTCTGCCGAATTCGAGCGCGGGATAATACACGTAGTCCAAAAGACCGAATTTCTTCGGATCCGCGCCGGTTGCTTCTTTAAAGCTCACGACGTTGTTTGCTATCATCTTGTGTTTCGCGCCGTCCACGTCCGCGTAGAACACGTTTATGCCGGCGTTCTGAATTCTTTCCGCGGCAGCCTTGTCGATGATCTGACCTTTTCTCGCGAGGACTTCGCCGTCGGGACTTACGACGTCTTCGAACGATTTAAGTCCGACGATTCTCACGCCCATACGAAGGCGTTTGTTGAATTTATATCTGCCTACTCGCGCGAGATCGTAACGTCTTGCGTCGAAAAACAGGTTTTTAAGGTGTTGTTTAACGGCGTCGTCGGTAGGAATTTCGCCGGGGCGAAGTCTTCTGTACAATTCGATAAGACCTTCGCTCTCGGATTTGCTCACGTCTTTGGCGGCGGTATCGGCAATCATCTTGTCGTTGTCGAAAAGTTCCGCAAGCGCGTCGTCGCTGCCGAAGCCCAAAGCCCTTAAAAGCACCGTGCCGGTAAGCTTACGCGTTCTGTCTACGTGAACCCATAAAATGCCCTGCGAGTCCTGCTCGAATTCGAGCCATGCGCCGCGGGACGGGATAACGGTGGTGTTGAAGATTTTTCTTCCCGACTTGTCCACCTGCATATCGTTGTAAACGCCGGGAGAACGAACGAGTTGCGAAACGATAACGCGTTCCGCGCCGTTAATAATGAACGACCCGTTGTCGGTCATCAGCGGGAAATCGCCCATAAAGACTTCCTGGTCGATAATCTCGTCGGTAACTTTGTTTACGAGCCTTACCTTAACGCGGAGCGGAAGCGCAAAAGTTGCGTCCCTGTCTCTGCATTCTTTTTCGTCGTATTTGGGCTTTCCGTTGAGATCGTGGTCGAGAAAGTACATCTCGAAGTGATCGGAATAGTCCGTGATAGGCGAAAAATCTTCCAGCACTTCGCCTATACCCTCGCGGATAAAAGCGTCGTAAGAGTCCTTCTGGATTTTTACGAGATACGGGAGTTCTATGGCTTCTTTTATTTTGGAAAAAGTTTTACGCCTGATTTTTCCGCACTCGATTTCGGGTAGTTTACGCGTCATCTAAACACACTCCTTAAAAAGTTAAAAAATTTTGCCGACATCGTTTACAAAAAGAATAATTTGTTGTATAATAAGTTTATTCGACGTCAAAAATCGGTTTTATCAAGTGTTTATCGTCGGTTTTTCGCCTTTCGGGAACTCGTTTTTCTGCCCGTTCCGGCAAAAATGGCGATAAAATTCGATAATAACCTATCATAATGCATTTTATTATATTATCGCATTACGTCAAGTTTGTCAAGCAAATACACGCAAATTATCGATTTTTTTATTTTCAGACTTTTAAAAACTCAAAAGGAGCTAAAAAATGCGCATAGACAAGTTTCTTAAAGTATCGAGAATTTTAAAAAGACGCTCGCTTGCCGCGGATGCGGCTAACGGCGGCAGAGTTAAAATCAACGGAAGAACCGTCAAACCTTCTCACGAAATCAAAGCAGGCGACGTAGCGGAAATCGGCTTTAACAGCGGAACGTTAAAATTCCGCGTGCTTAACGTTAAAGAAACGGTAAGAAAAGAAGAAGCGGAAACGCTTTACGAAATTCTGCAATAGGTAGCGGATATGAAAATCTCATTGATACTCGCCTGCGCCGGCAAGGGCGAACGCGCGGGACTCGGCAAAAACAAACTTCTCGCGCCCGTCGGCGGCACGACGTGCTTAAGCCGCACGATAGACGCGTTTGAGAAAAGCGGACTCATAGACGAGTATATCGTAGTCTGCGCCGAATCGGACGTCGCGGAAATAAAAAAGATTCTCTCCCCCGCCTCGGTAATCGTTATCGGCGGAAACACGCGCACGCAGTCGGTTAAAAACGCGCTTGCCGCGGTCACCGGAGATATAGTTCTTATCCACGACGGCGCAAGACCGTTCGTGACCGAAAAAGTAATAAAAGGCTGCATAGAATCGGCAGAACTTTACGGCAGCGGTATAGCCGCCGTGCCTTCCCGCGACACCGTATGCCGCGCGGACGGCAAAACGCTCGCCGAATACGTCGGCAAAAGCGGCTTGTATTCGGTACAGACTCCGCAGGCGTTCAGAACCGAGCTTATAAAAAAGGCTTACGCGCTTTCCGGAGAAGAAACGTTCAACGACGACGGCGAGGTCTATAAAAAATTCATCGGCAATCCGCGTTTGTCCGAAGGCGACTTTAAAAACGTTAAAATCACGTTCAACGAGGATTTTGCTCTGTTAAACGAATCGCCCGTATGCAGAATCGGCACGGGCTTCGACTGCCATAAACTCGTTGCGGGCAGAAAACTCGTTCTCGGCGGCGTGGAAATCCCGCACGATAAAGGTCTTTCGGGACATTCCGACGCGGACGTTCTCACTCACGCCGTTATGGACGCGCTTTTATCCGCGCTGTCTTTGCGCGACATAGGATACCACTTCCCCGACAACGATCCCGCATATAAGGACGCGGACAGTATAGAATTACTGAAAAGAGTGCTGTCGCTTATTAAGGAACGCGGCTATAAGCCTTATAACGTTTCCGCCGTAGTAATGGCGGATAAACCTCGGCTTTCCCCGTATATCCCCCGCATAACCGACAACCTTGCCGAAGCTCTCGGCATACCCGCGGAAAACGTAGGAATAGGCGCGACCACGTTAGAAGGATTAGGCTTTGTCGGCAGAGAAGAAGGAGTTTGCGTTCGCGCCTGCGCCTCGGTAATAAAAGCATAGCTCACTTTTATTCCCGCTCGTATTGTCATTGCCCCGCCCCATGTTGTCATTGCGGCAAACTCGGCGCTGTCATTGCGGACACCTTTGACGGACACCCCTGACGGGCTTAGTCCTTCGTAGCGTTAGCGGAAAAGCGTCAGCGTTGCGACGTGGCAATCTCTCCCGCGCTGTCATTGCGTACGCCGTTGACGGAAACGTATCCGGCAAGAAAAATTTTCAGAAAAATTTTTAACGTGATAGATATAAAAGTTTTATCTTTTCCTTTACAAATATTCTTATAAATTTTTTATTCTATCTTGTTTTTATCAAAAGTGCGGACTTATTATATTTTGTCTTTTTGTATAATATTTACAATCTTATTATTTTTGCGAGGCACTCTTATGATAACAAAAAAACAAATCCACACAATCGTTAAACGGTCTTCCCACATCCGCAATATGCTTAAACACGATGTGTCCAAAAAAGTTCTGCACATCGGCAACACCGTAGAAAATCTTGAAATCAACGATAACGTCCGCACCGTTCTTTCCATAGAAGACGAGATTATCAAAGCCGAAAAAGAACCTTGGCTTAAAGAAGTCTTTGAGGGTATAAGAGAGGGAGAAAAAGACATTGCTCTTATTTCTAATTATCCTTTGGCGAGAACTAAATTCTACGACGTAAAGAAAGAATTAGTAAACAGAATCTACGGGTGTTGCATCTTTAAAGGTCTCGTTCCTTACGAAGACATTCTGAAAGGCTCTTCTTTTTAAAGTGACGAGTTTTGCTCTGCCGATACGTCACCGACAGTACCGAGAAAATCAGACGTAAGAGCGAGTTAAAGTCGCAATCCCCGAAGTCAACGAAAAAGGACAAAATTGTTGCGTAAATGAAAAAAGAGCCAAACTCAATAGCGAGTCCGACACTTGGTATTATTAAAGTTTTCAGCAGAAGCCGAGCGCAAAGCGCAAACGCCACGAAGCGGAGCGGAGTACAATTTTTCCCGTTTACTTCGGCTTTTAACTGTGCTACAAAGGAATGACGAAAGGCAAAAACCGGAGCGGTATCTTTATTGTTATGTCTATTGAAAAAACTGTTATACGGTCTTTGATAGCAAGCACCTGTTTTTGAGCATAGAAACAGCCGAGCGGTTAAACGCCCGGCTGTTTCTTCTTTTTGCCGTTCAAATCGACTTTTATGCCGAAATATTCGTTAGAAAAGAATAATACGAACTCTGTTTTTGTTTCAGGGTTCGTATTATTCACTAATGGCGGAGCGCAAGTGACCTAAAACGAATTTTATTTGATACTCTTTTTGTCGTGTATCAAAATTTTTGGGTCACACGCTCCTACCGATAAGTTATCTTTGTTGACCTCGCCACACTCTATTATTTGAGTAGTCGCGGCTTTTACCTTACCACCGAATGTAAATTCACATCTAAATTCGGCGTGACAGTGCTCGCATAGAAATCTATAACTTGAACCGTCCGATTTAACATACAAACTTTGCGGTTTTCCGCAAAATACACATTCGGGTGTCACTCGTCTTATTGTATCAATAAATGTTGCGTTTAAGCCTTTATTTTTGTATCCTTTCGGCGGAAATTCTACAAACTTATCTTTTTCGGCAATATCGCCGTCATACTCGTGAGAAAAACCGCATTTACCGCACTGATAAATAGACTTACGCTTGCCAGAAAGACCTGCCGCCAAACCGACACCACCTAAAAGTACGCCGCCTATAACTGCGTGCTTTGCATTAAAGCCTTTCTTAGCAGTGTCAATTAAATGCCATTCATCTTGCGCTCCACACATAGGGCATTTGTTAGGAGCTTGCATTATTCGTTATCTCCATTCATAAATTCGTGGTTGATAGTAATAAAACCGCCGCGACCTTGACTTCTATGGTTTACGGCAATACCAGCCCAATCAAGAATTCCCGAATAGTATGTAGAGCGGCGCAGTGTGGTATCGCCTATATGCGCACCGTAAAACTCGGTAGAAATGAACCCGTCTATCGTATCTAACGGCAAATCGTCACTGCCTATTGTCGCACCGCTTTGTGCGGCACTGTCACCGCGATATATTTTACCGCCCAACGAGATTGCTTTCTTTACAATAGCATCGAATATACGCCATTCCAACACAACACCGCGAAGTCCTTTCGACTCTAAACCGCCTTTTGTAGACGAAATCCAAAACGGCACAGGCTCGCCTTTAAGTACGGGCATAAGCGCTTGACCGCCGCAAGCAATAATCTTGTCTTGTAAAGTTCGTATTACTTTACTGCCATTCGACATTGCTGTCAATTTATTTTTGTCAATCATTTTTTTTCCTCCAAGTTTTAGATTGATTGTATTTAATAGACTTTTTACTTCGCCATTACTTTTATTGTAATCGTTTTGCATTTTGGAAATATTGCCCTCTACAAGCAGAAATTGTTTGACAAATTCCCACTCATTTGATTCCAAGTCCCCAAAATCGCTAATAGCAAAATTGCCGTTTATTTTTATTCCGCAACCTTGACACGAAAGCTCGGAAATAATTAAATCATTGCCGCAGACAGGACATTTTTTTAAGATATTGTTTGACATAGGTGAAATCTCCTTAATTTTTTCTAATTATAATACATAATCGACTATATGTCAACTGATTTTAGCGCATAATTTCTAAATA
>ULRP01085904.1_pt1 | contig 20876 bp, 16 predicted proteins | sample 1955521 | NCBI WGS metagenome assembly ULRP01 (sample SAMEA4835685, study PRJEB28245) | human gut metagenome | biome: gut microbiome; material: fecal sample | place: Denmark | collected 2008
CGGCAAAAACAAGGTTGCGCTTATAATTGTCTTTATTACGGCGGCGTTTTTGGCTCTCGGTTATCTGTCGTTTGTTATTGACCGCCTGCTCGGAAAAAACGGCAAAAAGCTTAAGTAATAAAAGCCTCAAAACATATTTGAAGGAGCGATAAAAGTGATAATATATTTTACAGGCACCGGAAACAGCCGCCATTTAGCAAAAAAGGTCGGAGAAGCAATAAACGAAATTCCGGTCAACTCATTTGAATATATAAAGGAGTGTAAAAAAGGCAGCTTTGACAGCGATACCCCCTATGTTTTTGTATGCCCGACTTACGCTTGGCAAATACCGCACATTTTTGAAAAGCTCATAAGGGAATCCGTGTTTCACGGCTCCGATAAAGCATATTTCATAATGGATTGCGGCGGCGAAATAGGAAATGCAAGGAAACAATTACAAGCGCTTTGCTCTGACAAGGGTTTCGAATTTATGGGTGTTTACGAGGTTGTAATGCCCGAAAATTACACGGCACTTTACAGCGCACCTGATGAAAAAACCGCGGAGGAGCTTATAATAAAAGCGGATAAAGCGGCTCTTGACGCAGCAGAATACATCAAAGCCGAAAAGCCTTTCCCCGATATTAAAGTCGGCATTGCGGACAGACTGAAAAGCGGCATAGTAAATACGGTCTTTTACAAATTCATCGTATCCGCAGACAAATTCTACGCCACCGACAAATGCATAGCTTGCGGAAAATGCGTAAGAAGCTGTGTGCTGAACAACATTGAGCTTAAGAACGGCAAGCCTGTTTGGGGCAAAAACTGCACACACTGTATGGCGTGTATTAACTTTTGTCCCACAAATGCCATTGAATACGGCAAGCATTCAATCGGTCTGAGGCGTTACACTCTGACAGACTGAAATACGGGAAATTGCTTTTACCGAATGTTCATAAAGCGTTTCATAACCAAGCGGTATTTTTATAAATTAAAGGCATAGATAAAGCAGACCTTGTCGGTACAATTCACAGGGTCTGTTTTTTTACGGTAATAATTCATATATGAGCCTTTTGTCTCAATATTGCATTTTCGTTTGACGAGAAAGACAGTAGCCGCGGTGATTTGCTTGCTTGCACCTATATATGAAAAGGTTTTTTTCAAATTTGCCCTTTTTACGAAAATTCGATGTAAAAAAGGCATAAAAAACCGCTTCCCATAGGGAAACGGTCTGATATTTGTTATATGATTGTTTTTTCGGTGCTTTGTTTTTTCGCACTTTTTGTTGTACTTATTATAACATACGGATTTCTTTAAAGTCAATGTCAACTTTTTTTCACGATTTTTTTCACGTGTCAATGTCAACTTTTTTTCATTTTGAATTTTGAAACAAAAAAATAAAGCCCTTTTTTGGGAGGGCTTTATCTTCGTGAGAAACGTTATCGCTGGATGCGGATAACACTTTACTTTATTTCCTGTAAAAAGCAAGTATTTTTCTACAAAAAATATCAAAAAACAACATAAATGTAATACGGCTCGGCGCTATCGTTAGGACGGTACTTATAGAAGATGTTGATGCTGCCTATTCCATATTTACTAACCATTTCGTCCATTTCTTTTTCAGTGCGTTGACCCGGACTACGTAATGTACCATCTTCCTGCTCGACTGGAGGCTTCCACCTGTAATCCTCTCTGAGCCTCTTATACGTATGATCAATCCTGTCACGCAAGTGTTCAGCGTATAGCTTGTCATCTCCGGGTTCGAACTCTTTGTTTATGCCTATCTCCGGACCCCAAGAAGTGCCGACCTCAGTCATAGACGAGTCTATAACGAAGCCTTTGCTTCTGGCGTAAGCTTTAGCTTCTTCAACAATAGCCTTGACATCGGCTTCGGTCACAGGACGAGTACCCTGTTGCTGACTGCCGCCGCTGTTGCCTGTATTTTTATTGCCTGAGTTGTTTTTATTACCGCTGTTTGTTTTATTGCCGCCTGTGTTTTTCTTGCCGCCCGTGCTTTTATTATTTGAGCTGCCTGTATTGCTTGAACTGCCCTTGTTGCCTCCGGCAGTGTTGTTTGTATTGTTGTTAACGTTTGCTGCGGTGCTTTCGATAGCAGCTATGGTTGTTTCCGGTGTAGCGGTAGTATAAACAAAGTTACCGCTTTCGTCGGTTACGGGAACAACGTGACCTTCCGCATCGACGGTAGTTTCAACGCCGTCGGGCAATGTTGTAGTCTCGGTTTCCGGTTCAGCCTGCACGGCAACATTCGTAGTGCTTTCTTCCGCTTTGATTTTGTTGTTATGCACAACCGTAGGAACGGTTATCGCAGTTGCTACAACGATTACTCCTGCTACGGTAAGAGTAGCAAAACGAGCTTTAAACTTCTTGTCGTTTTTTAGCTTCTCGTTAAGGTTTTTTGCCGCTTCTTTCAAGTTAAATTTTTTCATAGTTTTTTATCACCTCAGATATATTGTAGTTATTTTTGATTTTGTGTCAAGACAAAGCACACATAAAATAGAGATTTACTCTTTATCTTCACACGGTTTTTGTTTTTTTCTGAGGCTCTCCTTTCATTTATATATGACCGAAAATCAAAGAAATTTGCCCTTTTGTTTGAATTTGTTTTTTGCTTTTACTCATACTTATAAATGTAGATGTAAGCAAACAATCTTGCAAGGAATTACAGACTGTGCTAAAATCAACGAAGCAAGAAATTAACCTCTTTTTTTGATTTACGTTAACAAGGTTTTAATGAAGAAGGAAACTTTGTTTCTAAATCTAAAATAAAGGAGGTGCTTCTATGGATGTTTATTCACAGTTTTGTGAATTGGTTAAAATGTTAACCACCAATGCAAGTTTGATGGCATCAATATTGACGATTGTCGCTTGCTGTAAAGAAATAACCAAGAAGTAATTTCTTGTTTAATGCCGCAGTAATTATTGTAAGTAATTACTGCGGTGATTGTTTGCTTACACCTATATATGAAAAGGTTTTTTGCAAATTTGCCCTTTTGGGAGAAAAAAAGAAACCGTTACCAAACGGTAACGGCTTCCTGAATTTTTCCGAATGAATTATTCTGCGGTTTTTGCAGCCTTAGCGGCTTTTCTTTCCTCTATTTCTTTTACATACTCTCTCTGCTTACTCTCGGTAACCTTGTAGAAGAGCATGGGAATAATGGTGGCAACCATCGAAATAGCACCCGAAAGTATGAGCACAGCCCAAAGCTTTTCAGAGCCCTCCGGAGTTACGGTATTGTACGGGTCTGACGGAGAAATGCCGGAAATTCCATATGCCATAACGCCTATGAATGCGCCGACAGCCATACTGATTTTATTTATGAAGGTCTGCATTGAGAAGCAGATGCCCTCTGCTCTCTCGCCAGTTTTCCACTCAAGATATTCAACTGTATCGCCTATCATAGCGTAGGTTATTACGTTATTGATACCCTGCGGAAGTCCGAGGAGAACAAAACCTATGGCAAGCCAAAGGAGATTTGAGGAATTGTTATAGCCGCCGTTTCTGCCTATAAAGTACATAGCGAACATAACTACGGCGCCGAGTACATGTACATAGATATATGTATTTTTCTTTCCGAAATGCTTTGTGAACCACGGAATAAGCACGGTTGCAATTGCTCCGCCGGGAACAACAAGTATTGTAAGAATACTGTATACTGCCTCGTTTCCGAGAACATACTTTGCAAAATAAAGCGAGCCCGTGTACATATAAACGGTTCTTGCCGCACCCAAAATACCGGAAATGAGTATGAGCAAAAGCTGATCGTTTTTAAAGAGAAGCCCAAGGTTATGGCCGAGTGAAGGCGGAGTTGTGTCGGAGGTATATCTCTCTTTTGTGTTTTTAAAGCCATAGAAGAACATCGGCATTGACACAATAACGAGAACAACTGCGCAAATAAAATATGTCCATTTAAGTGTGTTTGCGTTTGCTACGGAATTAGCCGCTATAAGCACACCGTCGGCATCCTTATATTTTGCGGTTACAGCCGAAGTAATTACGGGTACAAATACCGTTACGGCGCCTGCGCCTATGGTGCAGCAAAGACGCGCAACAGTAAGAAGATTACCGCGAATGGTTGTGTTATTTGTCATAGCCGTTGAAAGGCCCCAATAAGGAACATCGGCTACGGTAAATACCATTGACCAAATGACATAGATAACCGAAATAATGATGAATGATTTTGCCGTGCTGTTATAGACAGGCAGGAAGCAGGCTATGGTAACCAAGCCTATCGGAACAGCCATCCATTTAAGATACGGGCGGCATTTGCCCCATTTGGTTCTTGTTCTGTCAACAATAGAGCCCATAATCGGGTCATTGAGAGCATCATATACCCTCGTGAAGAGCATAAGAAGCGCTACTGCGGTGGCACCTGTCGTTTTGCCGATCCTGGCGTCCGCCATTAAAAGTGCATCGGTCATAAATATGGTAAGATATGAGCCGATGATGGTGCAGATAAAGTTTTGGCCTATACCGGTAATACTGTACGCAATAGCTTCGCGCGGCTGCAAATTACCGTCATTCGGCGTGGTGCCGAACAGCTTATGCCAAAAACCTCTCTTAACAGATTGATTTTCCATTAAGTTAACTCCTTTTCCTTTTTTACAACTTTATACAACTTCAAAAGTCATAAAAAATATTATAATCCAGAAACTTAAAATAGTCAATTTGAATACAACAAATTTTTCATCTTTATTTGATTAAAGACACAAAACTCGTTTGTGACCGTTATTTTTTCACATTTGGAAATGATATGCCCTTTTTGGCGGTCAAACCGCACATTTCTATTTGACTTATTTCTCTTAAACATTTATTATATATAGTATAATTATTTGTATTTGTCTGAAATCGGAGGATGACGGCGTGAAAAAATCAAACAGTTTACTGAAAAAATTACCGAGGTACATAGGCTACGGCGTAGGTGCCGTGGGGCTTGACCTCAGCTACGGAATGTTCTATTCGTTTTTGTCTTACTACCTTTCAAGCGTACTCGGACTTAAACCCGCATTTCTTTTGATACTCACCCCGATAGCACGTATTTGGGACGGTATTAACGACCCGATGATGGGAACGATAGTTGACAATACGCGCACAAAATTCGGTAAATACCGCCCGTGGATACTCATAGGTGCATTCTCTAACGCGGTGGTTCTTACACTCCTCTTTACATCCTTCGGTATGAGCGGAACAAAGCTCTACATTTATATAGCCGCCATGTATATTCTTTGGGGAATGACCAACACCATGGCGGATATTCCATATTGGTCGATGATACCCTCATTTACAAGCGAAGCTAAAGAGAGAAGCTTAGTAGCAACAATCGCGAGAACCTTCTCGGGTCTCGGCCAGGGAATCATAACAATATTGACTCCCATAATTCTTCCTCTGCTCTCAACAGGCATGACCACAGAAAAGGGTTACAGCGCAACCGGATTTTCGCGTTGGGCTATGATATGCGGAATAGCACTTATACTTTTTTCGGCTACATGCGTATTCAATACAAAAGAGACAAACGTTGTCTACAACGAAAAGCAAAAATTCAGCTTCAAGCAGATATTCAAAACCGTGGCTCACAACGATCAACTCGTCGTATTCATGATATTCGCCATGCTTTCAAATGCAGGCTGGTACCTGACAAGCTCCACGGCTGTTTACTATTTCACCGATGTTTTGGGCCAGCCTAAGGGTCAATCGCTTTTCCAAACAATCGGCGCAGTCGGCTCGGTAGTCGGCCTTTTGGTAATACCCATGCTCTCGGAAAAATTTACCATGCGCTCAATATACACCATATCGCTCTCGATGACTATTGTGGGATACGCCCTGATGTTCCTCTTCGGCCCGGTGCTTAAAATCGCAATAGCACTTGATATTTGCTATATTTTGGCCTCGGTGGGCATAAGTTCGATGTTTGTTTCGCAAACTGTATTCCTTGCGGACATAGTCGATTACGGCGAGTACAAAAACGGTTCGCGAAACGAGAGTATAACCTTCTCTATGAAGGGCTTTTTACAAAAAATGGCATACACCATTCAGACTGTTATTCTTTTCGGCGGTCTTGGTATATTCGGCTACAACGAGCAAATTAAAGAGGGCGTTATAAACAACGCCACCAAAAATGCGATAGGCACAATAGCCTTCGGAATACCGCCGATACTTATAATAATTTCAATGATAGTTTTCCGCAGCAAGTTTAAAATTCACGGCGAGCTTGCCGAAAAAATTCATAGCTATATTACTGAAAAAAGAGCTGCTGACGGTGACGAAAAATGAGGATTCTCATTATAAGGCACGGTGACCCCGACTACGAAAAGGATTCGTTGACTCAAAAGGGGTGGCATGAGGCCGAGCTTCTTGCGGACAAAATGGAAAAGACCGACGTTACGGCTTTTTATGTCTCTCCGCTCGGCAGAGCGCAGGACACTGCAAGCGTTACACTTAAAAGGCTCGGAAGAAGCGCAAAAACTTATCATTGGCTCAGGGAATTTCACGCGCCGATATATGACAAAAAGACAAAAAAGCTCCGCGGTCCGTGGGATCTTATGCCGTCATTTTTCACTAAAGAGGATGACCTTTACGATGTGAAAAAATGGGCGGACACAGAGTTTATGAAGCAAGGCAGAGTAAAGCAGGAGTACAGAAAAGTTTCTCAGGGTCTTGACAAGGTACTTAAAGCGCACGGATACAAGAGAAAAGATAAATACTACAAGGCCGTAAATGCAAACAAAGACACAATAGTGTTCTTTTGCCATTTCGGTGTGGAATGTGTAATGCTTTCACATCTTCTCAACATTTCGCCCGTATGCCTGTGGCAGGGCTTTTGCGCTGCTCCGACCTCGGTCACTACACTGTACACCGAGGAGCGAGAAAAAGGCATAGCGGTATGGCGCTACAGCTCATTCGGAGATATTTCTCATCTGTACGCAGGGAACGAAGAGCCCGCATTTGCCGCGCGGTTTTGCGAAATCTACGACGATATGTCGCAAAGGCACTGATAAAAGCTATAAAAATGGGGCTGTAAAAATTTCTTGTTTTTACAACCCCGTTTTATATTGTATTTTATCTTAACTTATTTAAGCTTATCTATCATAATATGAGCCGCCTTGTATATATCACCGCAGCCGAGAGTCAGGACAAGGTCGCCGTCCTCGGCATTTTTAACAACATAATCGGCAACCTCCTCAAATGTATTAAACCACACGGAACCCGGAATTTTAGCGGCAAGCTGAGAAGTGTATACATTATAGGTATTGACTTCACGCGAACCCATTATTTCGGTCATAACGCAATGGTCGGGTATGCTGAGTACCTTTGCGAAGTCATCCATCAGCATATATGTGCGCGAATAGGTAAACGGCTGAAACACCGCCCAAACGCTGTGATATCCCATCTCCATAGCGGCGTCAATGGTAACCTTGAGCTCAGCCGGGTGGTGAGCGTAGTCATCTACAAAAGTAACGCCCTTATATTTGCCGAGCAGCTCAAAACGTCTGTGAGCACCGCTGAATGCATCAAGTCCGTCACGGCAAGACTCGGCGTCCGCGCCGGAATACATTGAAGCCGCCAAGGCTGCAAGTGCATTAAGGACATTGTGGAGCCCGGGAACTCTGAGCTTTATGTGGCAGAGAAATTCACCCTTGTGCATAGCGTCAAATTCATAATAAGCGCCGTGTACGGGAGCGATATTTTCGGGATAATAATCATTTTCTTCAGCCATGCCGAAGGTAATAAGATCCTTGCCGGAAATACCCTCCATAGCCTTTAATGTGTTGGCATCATCACCGTTGTAAATTACCGCCTTTGTCGCCATAGAAGCGAACTTATGGAAGCTTTTAATCAGATTATCAAGTGTTTTGAAATAGTCGAGATGATCCTCGTCTATATTGAGTATAACGGCAACATCCGGTGACAAGTCAAGGAATGTATCGACAAATTCGCACGCTTCACAGACAAAATTTTCACTCTTGCCCACTCTGCCGCTTGAGCCCATCATCGGAAGCTTTCCGCCGATTACGGCAGACGGGTCAAGCTTTGCGGTTATCATTATCTGCGTAGTCATAGATGTAGTTGTGGTCTTGCCGTGAGTTCCGCAAATGCCTATGCAGTTTTTATACATTCTCGAAATTGCGCCGAAAAGCTTCGAACGCTCAAAGGTCGGTATTCCGCTTGCCTTAGCGGCTACAAGCTCCGGATTATCTTTAAGCAAGGCCGCGGTATAAACTATCATCTCGGCGCCTTTTATATTTTCCGCCCTTTGACCCATGGTAACGGGGATACCGAGCTTACGTATTCTGTCAAGCGTATCGCTCTCGTTATTGTCCGAACCGGAGAGTTCATAGCCCCAGCTGTGAAGTATCTCGGCAAGCGGGCACATACCGCTGCCGCCTATCCCAATAAAGTGTACTCTCTTTACTTCTTTTAAAAGTGTATCTATGTCTTTCATAAAAGTCATACCTTTCGGTTTATTGTGTCAGTATTTCCGACTAAAATATATTATATTGCATTTCGGCAAAAATTTAAACCCTAAAATTATCTTTCACAATATATTTTCGGCATTCATATTATAGTGTATAGATATCCATCCGAAAAAGGAGGGAAATAAATGAAAAAAATCGTTATTGCCGGCGGAGACAAAAGGATGAGCTATCTCGCCGAGCTGCTTTTTAACAGCGGGTATTCTTTCGCGTCATATGCAGTAAACGGCGGTCTTACCAAAGACGAGTTTCTTTGTTATCTGCGCGAAAACAATAATATACTGCTGATACTGCCGCTCCCCGTAAGCCGCGATAAAATTTACCTGAACACCGGCAAAGCGTTCGAAGACGTCAGGCTATCGGAAATCGGCGAATGTCTCGGAAAAAGCGATACGGTAGCAGGAGGAATCATCGGCGACAGTCTCACTGTTTTGTCGGCAAACGGCACAAAAGTATATGATTACTATGATGAGGAATTTATTACGGACAATGCCCGTTTGACCGCGCAATGTCTTAAATTTGTGTTAAATGAAAACGGAATATATGATTTCAGCGGCAAAAAGACGGCGATTACCGGATACGGCAGAACCGCGAAGGCTATTGCCGAATTTATGAAGGAAAACGGCGCAAAGGTACTGATAACGGCAAGAGACCCTCACGCACTCGCAGACGCGGTCAAAAAGGGATACAGCATATGCCTGCTGAGAGATTATGACTGCATAGCACACGACGCGGATATTTTAATAAACACCGTTCCCGCTGAAATAATAGATAAAAATATTTTGAGTCGATTGAGAAAAGACGTTCTGCTTATAGATATAGCTTCCCCCCCGTTCGGAGTGGATATCGGGCTTGCCGACTCTTACGGGATAAACGCTGTCAGAGCATTGGGGCTTCCCGGAAAATACGCCCCCGAAGAAGCCGGCAGGCTGATATTTAAGAAAGCTCAACCGCTTCTGTAAGGAGGGAAAAATGTGCTGAACTTAGGATTTGCAATGTGCGGTTCGTTCTGTACGTTTAAAAAGGTAATCCCGATTATGGCTAAGCTTAAAAGCGACGGGTTTAACGTAGTGCCCATAATGTCTGAAACAGCATTTACGACCGATACACGTTTCGGCTTTGCTAAAGACTTCGCCGACGAAATAACCGAAATAACGGGAAATGATATTATAAGTACTCTGCCGAAGGCTGAGCCGATTGGTCCCAAAAAGCTGCTCGACTTACTTATTATCGCGCCGACTACGGGAAACACTCTCGGGAAAATGGCGAACGGCATAACTGATACGACCGTAACGCTTGCAGCTAAAGCGCACCTTCGCAACAGACGTCCGGTGGTAATAGCCGTTTCCACAAATGACGCGCTCGGTGCCACCGCTAAAAACATAGGTCTTTTAATGAACTGTAAATATATTTACTTCGTACCGATGAGGCAGGATGACTGCATTAACAAACCGAATTCCATAGTTGCGGATTTTGAAAAAATACCCATAACCGTTTTGGATGCTTTAAACGGCAAACAGACCGAGCCCGTAATAATATCGTAAAGCCACACAAAGAGAAAAATGGCACAATTAAAATATCCGCATTCGTTAAATATCGAGTGCGGATATTTTTTCGACAAAAAACGGACCGTAAAATTTTTACAGCCCGTTTTTTAAGGGATTTAATAAGAAAAGATACTGTGTAAAAAATTACTTCTTACCGTTGAAAATGTCAAGAACGTCCATATATCCGTCGTCGCTTCCGAAGCCCTTGCCGTTGTCGGTAGTGCTGCTTACATCCTCAAAGCCGTCATCCTTGCCACCGAACGAAAAATCATCGGTCTTGTTGGGCTTTTTAGGCATACCGTTCTCATCCGTACCGAAGCCTGTTGCGATAACGGTAATTGTCATCTCGTCTTCTTTTTCTTTATCGAGATCTACGCCGAAGATGATGTTAGCATCCTCATCAGCCGCTGCACGAACTATACCTGCCGCGGTGTCGATATCGTCAAGTCCGATATCCTCGGATGCGGAAATGCTTATTATAACGCCCTTAGCGCCGTCGATTGTGGATTCAAGAAGAGGGCTTGAAATAGCTCTCTGAGCCGCCTGCTCAGCCTTATCCTTGCCTTTGGCGGTACCCACACCCATATGAGCATGACCCGCATCTTTCATAACTGCGGTTACATCGGCAAAGTCAAGGTTTATAAGAGCCGGCTTAATAATAAGGTCGGAAATACTCTTAACGCCCTGGCGAAGAACATCATCTGCTATATCAAACGCATTGAGAAGAGTAATCTTCTGCTCGGATACCTGCTTTAATCTTTCGTTGGGAATAACAACAAGGCTGTCTACATGGCCTGCAAGCTCTGCAATACCTGCCTCTGCCTGCTGCATACGTACCTTACCCTCAAAATCGAATGGCTTTGTAACTATACCTACGGTGAGTATTCCCTTTTCCTTAGCAATCTCGGCAATAACGGGAGCTGCGCCTGTGCCTGTTCCGCCGCCCATACCTGCGGTAATAAATACCATCTGTGTATCATTGAGCGCTTCAATAATTGCGTCGCGGCTCTCCTCGGCAGCTTTCTGACCGATTTCGGGCTTTGCCCCGGCGCCTCTGCCCTGCGTAATCTTTTCGCCTATCTGAATTTTCTGACCGGCTTTTGAAAAAGCAAGCGTCTGCTTATCGGTATTTATAGCTATAAGCTGAACTCTGCCGAAGTCATTGTTTGCCATACTGTTGACAGCATTTCCGCCGCCTCCGCCAACGCCTATAACTTTAATATTAGTAACGTCATTAAATTCGTTGTCCATTTCAAAATCCATTTGAGAACATCCTCCATTATGTAAAGTCTTTTATTTCACACCTAAATAAAGTTAAACTCATACCTATTTAGGTTAGTATATCATATTATCCCGTTATTTTCAACGTTTTTTTGCATTTATATTGTATATAATTACGGAGATATAAACGGAACCGTTGTGTTATCCTCACGCTGAGGACTGAGATATGCCTTTTTGTCAATCGTGAAATCTATACTGCCCGTAAAATCGGGATTATCGCTGTCAAGCCTTGTCAGGGCAGCTTTTACAAAGTCCATTTTATCGTTCACGGAGGACGAAAGTCCCAAAAGCACGGTAACGCGCTCCTTATATACCAATTTAATATTGGAATGGTTGCTCACATCTATACTTGTTATTCCGCTGAGTTCATTTGATTCAAGCAATGTCAGCACGTTTTTTATAATGCCGAGGTCGTCGTTATCCTGAAATTCCACGGTTTCCCCCGGTACCGCCGAAATCACCGGTGAGGAATCAATTATGATAATACCGTCGCCGATAGTCATAAGTCCGTCCTCAAGCACTTTGCCCTTGTCGGAAACCAACGTAAAGCTGTCGCCGTTGTCTATTGCAAGCTTTGCGGTTGCAGCCGTGATTTTTATCGTTATTGTTCCCGAAAGATTGCGTTTTATTTCGGCCGACTCAACATAAGGAAGGGTACATTCGATTCCGGAGGCTGTTTTTTTCTTGCTTGTCATAAACATATTGTCGCCTATATTTATCTGCGACGCAGCTATAACATCCTCATTGTTGTATATCTCGTCACCGGTAACCGCAACATTGTCTATACGGAAAAAGACCGTAAGCGAAAGAGTTACTGCGACGGCAATTATAATTATAATACCCAGGATAAGAGCAATCAGCTTTTTTATCTTGCGTTTTTTCATTTTAATGAGCCTGCTGCGACGGCGCATTTCATCGCGCGAGAGCTGCTGCCTGCCGCCCTGCGTGCGCTCATTTGCCCTGCCGTATGTTATATCGGTCGTCTGCCTCCTGCGAGTGCCGGTCGGTGCAGTCTTCTGCCGACTCCCCCGCGGGTTTCCCGACGTTTTCGGCGAGCTGCCTTGTCTCTTGTTTTTCGGTCCCGTCATTTTCATTTATCCTTCTCACGTCTGCTCCGAGCAGTTTCAGCACCTTTTCAGGAGCTTCATATCCTCTGTCCAAATGCTGCGTACCTGTAATGACCGTCTTGCCGTTTGCGGCGAGACCGGCCGTTATAAGCGCAAAGCCTCCGCGAAGATCCGGAGCTACAACATTTGCGCCCGTCAGATACTTTGAACCCTCTATAACCGCCATTCTGCCCTCGACGCTTATTTTTGCGCCGAGCCGCATAAGCTCAGTTACGTGTTTAAATCTGCTCTCAAATATATTTTCAATTATTACGCTCGTGCCGTCCGCCACAGACAGCATAGCTCCGACTATTGCCTGAGCATCGGTCGGAAAGCCCGGATACGGCATGGTGCGTATCATTTTTACTCTTTTAAGTCTCGGCGGTGCAGACAGACATATCCACCTGCCGCTCGTCGTTATATCACACCCCGCTTCGGAAAGCACCGGAATCAGCGCGCCGATATGTGCCGGAATTACGTCCTTTATGCAAATTCTGCCGCCGGTTGCCGATGCGGCTATAAGATAAGACGACGCCTCTATGCGGTCGGGTATAACGGTATGGCATGTGCCGTGAAGCTTTTTAGTGCCCTCTATTACTACCGTGCTGTCGCCGGCGCCGGAAATTTTAGCGCCGCAGCCGTTTAAAAAATCGGCAAGGTCGCTGATTTCCGGTTCTCGCGCCGCATTTGTAATAACAGTGGTTCCGTCCGCCGCGGCGGCGGCTATCATTATGTTTTCTGTGGCTCCGACACTCGGAAAAGAAAGCGTAATATCGGCACCGTGAAGACGTTTGCCGAGCGAGCAGTACAGTCTGCCGTGTTCTTCGGTAATTTCGGCACCGAGCTTTCGCATCGACGATAAATGCAGGTCAATAGGTCTGAGGCCTATTTCACACCCTCCCGGCGAAGATATTTCCGCTTTGCCAGTACGCGCGAGCACAGCACCCAAAAAGACTATCGATGAGCGCATTTCACGCATTAAATCATCGGGAATTTCACTTACGGTAATAACGGACGAATCCACCTCTACCGTGTGACCGTCGCGTATCACCTTGCAGCCGAGATGCCGAAGTATTTGAATAGCGGCGTCTACATCCGAGAGAGCCGGGCAATTATGTATTTCGCACTTGTCGCCGGTCAAGACCGTAGCCGCTAAAATCGGCAGCGCGCTGTTTTTCGAGCCGTGAACTTCAATTTCTCCGCAGAGCCTTCGTCCGCCCTCTATTATTATCTTATCCAATACATACACACCCCTTAAAGAAAAAGGTAACCCTTTTTCATATTATGCAGGGCTGTATGTTTTGGAAACGACAGCTGTTATTTTTTCTCCGCTAACTTTTCTATTATATCACAAATCATCGCAGAAGAGTTTTCAACCGCCATTTTTTTTGCATTCCTGCCGAGTCTTACAAGAGTCTCGCGGTCTGCAACAAGTGAGTCAAACTCGGATATGAGTTTTTCGGAGGTTAAATTCTTTTCCTCAATAACGCGCGCGGCATCGTTTTCCACAAGAGCCATGGCGTTATGGTATTGATGGTTTTCGGCAACATTCGGTGAGGGAATAAGTATTGACGCTCTGCCGACTGCTTCGATCTCGGAAAGTGACGACGCACCGGCTCTGCCGATAACAAGGTCGCTTGCCGCAAGACAGACATCCATATCATCTATATATTCGCGTATTACCACGTTGCTTGCTTTGTTCTCGTCCACGCCGAGCTCTTTTAGCTTTTCGGGAACCCATTTACCGTATTTTCCGGTAGAATGCATAAAGAACAGATTTTTATTTTGCCAACGCTCGGCTATCAAGGCAGCCATATTTTCATTTATTGCCTTTGCACCCAGACTGCCGCCCATCGAGAGCACCATTATGCTGTCGGGCGAGACACCGAGCTTTGCACGTGAAAATTCCCTGTCCGCTTCTATGATTTCGCTTCTTACCGGAAGCCCTGTAACAATCGGCTCATTTTTACATTCAAGGTGTTCCTCTGCCTTTTTAACCGTGAGCATAACCTTGTCCACCGTTTTGGCGAGAGCCTTGTTTGTAACGCCGGGATAGGCGTTTTGCTCATGAATGGCTGTCTTTACGCCAAGCTTACAGGCCGTTCTGACAACGGGACCGCTGACATATCCGCCGAAGCCTACTACAACGTCCGGTTTAAATTCTTTGATTATTTTTTTGACCTCTCTCGATGAGCTTATCATAAGAAAGAGTGTTTTAATATTTTTAGCTATATTTTTAGCGGAAAACTTTCTCTGGAAGCCGGTAATTTCAATAGTTTTAAAGGCAAAACCCGCCGCAGGTACGAGCTTTGACTCCATATGCTCCTTTGTACCTATAAAAAGTATGTCGGCATCCGGATGGCGGCGTCTGAGCTCGCCTGCGGACGCAAGCGCCGGATTTATATGTCCGCCGGTACCGCCGGCAGCGAATATGACTTTCATATGTTTACTCCTTATTCTTAGGCTTTTTATTTTTCTATTCGCGAATACCTTGATACCGACAGCACTATTCCCATTTCAACAAGCAGCATCATAAGCGAGGTACCGCCGTAGCTGAAGAAGGGTAAGCTTATGCCCGTATTCGGCAACGTATCAGTAACAACGCCGATGTTAAGCGCCGTCTGAAGTCCCACCTGAAAGACGATGCCCATTGCAAGCATGGCACCGAAGCGGTCCTTTGCCTTTAGTCCTATAACGACCCCACGCCAAACAAGCAAAACGTACAGCAAAATTATTCCTACCGCTCTGATGAAGCCGAGCTCCTCGCAGACAATCGCAAAAATAAAGTCATTTTGCGGTTCGGAAACATACAGATGCTTTTGTTTTGAGTTACCGAGACCGGTTCCGAAAAGTCCGCCGGAACCTATGGCATAGAGCGAGTTGTTGGTTTGCCATCTTGCTCCCTTGGGGTCGTAGCTTTTATCGAGCCACGCCGTAATTCGCGCGCCCGCGTATTTTTCAAGAAGCTGCGGATTGAGCACAAATATGATAATTGCCACGGCGGCAATTACCGCTATAAGCACAAACCAATGTCTCTTTATCTCGCCGAGATACATCATAATTACTCCTATGGCGAGAATAAGGATGGTGCCGGAAAGGTGATTTTCAAGATAGACAAGACCCGCCGTAACAGTTATAACCAAGGCATAGAAAAGGAGCTGCAAAAACGAATTATACACGACGATATGTCCGCCCGACAGTTCCTTTACTCCGTCTGCAAATTTGGAACGGTTTATTGACTTTCCGACTATTTTTTTATGATTTCTGTCCATTTCGTATGCGCAAAACAAAATTATGGCAAGCTTTGCTATTTCCGACGGCTGGAAGGTAAAAAAACCGAGATTTATCCATCGGTGGAATTCACCGAACGACGCCGGCAGTATAAGAACTACAACAAGCAGACCCCATGAGACAATAAGACCGGGAACAGCAAGTATTTTAAGATAATCATACCTGAGCTTTGAAACAAGGAGCATACAAATAACGCCGACGATTGCAAAAATCAGCTGACGCTTAAAAAAGTATGTGCTGTCCCCCTTTTTGTTGTAAAAGGCGTAGGTGTAGCTTGCCGAGAACAGCATTACAAGTCCTATTGTAAGGATTGCGATTACAAGAAGAAGGAAGAATACGTCAATTCCGCCGAGTGCGAGAAAATCGGGTCTTCGCGAGCGTTTTTTTGCCTTTTGAGGACGCGGTTTTGCATTTTGGGCGTTCCCTGCCATAATTCTTCCTCCTTTTCCTAAAAATTAAAACGGACATCTGCCGAAATCGGCAAATAAAATTATTTCATTCCGTAATACAAAAGAGCGGTTCCTATAATTCCGCCGAAAAGCTGAACGAGTGTAAACACGACGCATATCTTGCGCTCTTTCCAGCCGCACATTTCAAAGTGGTGGTGTATGGGCGCCATTTTGAAAATTCGTTTGCCGTGCGTTGCCTTGAAGTAGCATATCTGAAGCACATCCGAGAACATTTCAACTGCATAGATTATTCCGTAAAGCAAGATTATAAGCGGACAGTCTATGGCATAAGCGAGGGCTACAACCATACCGCCGAGGAACATTGAGCCTGTATCGCCCATCATAACCTTTCCGGGATACCAGTTCCAAATAAGGTATCCGAGACATCCGCCGAGAAGGCAGCCCGCAAGAAGGCTTACACCGAAGAAACCTCTGATAAGTGCCGCCGCTATAAATGAAATTGCCGCCACGGATGTAACGCTTGCACACAAGCCGTCTACGCCGTCCGTGAAGTTTACGGCATTTACCGTGAGATAAATAACGGCAATTCCGAATATCCAAAAGAAAAATTTAAGGTCGACATTTCCGACGAACGGAATGAACATATACGTGTTTCCCGACATATAGAGTGCTGCAAGATACGCCAGCATCACAAGAATCTGCGCGCCGGTTTTCTGCGCTATGGTAAGGCCGAGATTACGTTTTTTGGCAACCTTAATATAATCGTCCGCAAAGCCGATAAGTCCGAAAGCGACAGCCATTAAAAGTCCCGCGAATATTTTGACCTTCATATCGTCGCCAATGACAACGCTTCCCGAAGTCAGAATATGACCGCCGAGCAGCTTATCGGTTATCAAGACGACAGCGAACGATACGATTATGCTTATTATAAACATAAGACCGCCCATTACGGGAGTACCCTGCTTTGATTTATGCCATGCAGGACCTATGTCAAGAATAGTCTGCCCGAAGTGAAGCTTTCTAAGCCACGGAATTATAACAAATCCGAGCAAAAAAGCTATTAAAAAGCTAAGCAGAACGCCGAATATTAACGCAACCCAAATTTTCATTTACTCTTCCCACTCTCTGTATAAGCTGTTTATAACATCCTCGAGCTTCATTCCGCGACTCGCCTTGAAAAGAACTGCGTCTCCGTCTTTAAGCGTTTCGAGAAGCGCTTTTACAAGCTCGGTTTTATCGTCAAATGATTTTATTTCATCGACAAATCCTTTTGCTCCCTCGGCAATGTGTTTTGCTTTTGCGCCGTATGTAAAAAGAATGTCGATATTTTTGTTTTCGGTATATTTTCCGACATTTTCATGAGAAACATCGCTGTATTTTCCGAGCTCAAGCATATCGCCGAGAACTGCTATCCTGCGGTTTGATTTAAACGAGGACAACACATCCAGAGCCGCTTTTTGCGAATCCGGACTTGCGTTGTAGCAATCCTCTATAACCGTTATTCCGCCGACTTTTTTAATACGCTGACGCATTCCGGACGGGACAAAGCTTTTGAGCCCTGCCGCTATTTTCTGCGGCTCCATTCTCATTTCATATCCCACGGCAAACGCCGCAAGAGCGTCATATACGTTGTGAATTCCGACGGTAGGCACGGTGACGCGCTGTGATGCGCCGTAAAATTCGACCGTGAAGGATGTAAAACCGTTTTTTTCTTCAATATCCTTCGCTCTGAAATCAACATTCGGATTTTCGATTCCGAAGAAAACAAGCTTATAGTCGGGCTCCCTTACGGTAACGAGCTTATCGTTATCGCCGTTTAATATAAGCGGCGCACCCTTTTTCATACCCTCGAGAATTTCAAGCTTCGCTTTTAGGATTCCGTCACGTGAGCCGAGATACTCTATATGCGAAACGCCGATATTGGTTATTATACCGATGTCGGGACGAGAGCTTTTTGTCATTCTCTCGATTTCGCCGAAATGATTCATACCCATTTCAATAACCGCCGCCTCGGTATCGTCTTTAAGGCGAAGCAGAGTTTTGGGCATTCCGATTTCATTATTGAGGTTGCCCTCGGTCTTAATCGTTTTAAACTGCTCGGCAAGCACGGCGTAGGTCATTTCTTTTGTCGTCGTTTTGCCGACCGAGCCGGTAAGGCCTACTACCGTCAAATTATCAAGCGTACCGCGGTAATATCCTGCAAGGTCAAGCAGAGCCTTGCCGGTATCCTTAACTGTGATTACGGGTATGCGGCTATCAACCTTTTTACGAACAAGCACCGCCGCAGCTCCGTTTTGAGCCGCCTGCGATACAAAGTCGTGCCCGTCAAATTTTTCTCCCTCAAGACATATGAAAAGGCACCCCTTTGGTATGTCGCGGCTGTCGGTCGAAACCGATGTCACAATACAATCATAGCCCGAGAGCCTGCCGCCTACGGCTTTTGCAATACGCGAAAGAGTTAATTCCATTACTTATCTTTTCCTTCTGCTAATATACCTGCCACAACTTCACGTTCATCATAGTGTATTTTGCCGGTATTTAATATTTGATACGTCTCGTGCCCTTTGCCGGCAAGGAGAACGACATCGCCCTTCTTCGCTTCGCCGAGGGCATATCTTATGGCCTCGGTACGGTCAACAAGAACCTTGATTTTCGCTTTGCAGTTATGCATACCCTCCAAAACATCGTCAACTATAAGCTGCGGGTCTTCGCTTCGCGGATTATCAGAGGTTACAACCGCAACATCTGCAAGGTCGCCTACTATCTTGCCCATTTTAGGGCGTTTGGTCTTGTCTCTGTCGCCGCCGCAGCCGAATACGGCTATAATTCTGCCGTTTGTGGTTTCACGGACCGATGATATTACATTTTCAAGGCCGTCGGGAGAATGTGCGTAATCTATAAGAACGGTATAATCCGTATCCGTCGGAACTACCTCAACTCTGCCGGGCACGCCCTTGCTCTTTTTGAGCGAAGAAAGGACATCGGAAAAATCAAGTCCCGTGAGTATGGCGCAAATTGCGGCACCCATCGTGTTATAAACGGTGAAGTGACCGGGTATGCCTACGTTTGCTCTGCCGATTTTATCGTTCCAAAGGAGTTCGTACTGCACAGAGGAGGAGGTGCAGACAACATTTTTTGCCACAAACTGCGCCTCGTTGTTTTTAACCGAAAATGTCACGACCTTTATCGGGAGTCCGTCTACCATATAATGTGCCGATTCGTCATCAATATTTATAACAGCCGTGTCCGCTATTTCAAACAGCTTGCGCTTGGCGTTTCGATAGTTTTCAAAGGTTTTGTGATAGTCAAGGTGATCCTGCGTGAGATTGGTAAACAATGCTATGTCGAAATGACATCCGTCTACCCTCCCCTGCGCGAGTGCTTGGGAAGAGACCTCCATAACGCAGTATTTACAGCCACTGTCAACCATTTTCCTGAAGAGTCTCTGAAGCTCTTTGCTGTCGGGAGTGGTAAGTGACGACGGGTACTCTTTGTCGCCCGTTACGTTTTTAACCGTGCCTATAAGTCCGGATTTTATTCCGAGATTATCGAAAATTCCTTTTAAAATAAAGGTTGTTGTAGTTTTTCCGTTTGTTCCGGTAATGCCTATAAGATGAAGCTTCTCGGACGGATTACCGTAAAAATTGGCGCACAATAAAGAATATGCATCTCTTGTGTTCTTAACCAAAATCTGATTTTTAACACCGGTATCATACTCCGCCACTACCGCACAGGCTCCTTTATTCACAGCCTCCTCGGCGGCAGAGTGACCGTCAAAATGTGCGCCCTTGATGCACACAAAAACGCAGCCCTCGCAAAGCTTTGCGGTATTATCGGTAATATCAGTAATTTCCGTGTCATTAAAATTGCTTTTTGTATCAATGCCCTTTAAAAGCTCTGATAACAGCATCGGTTTTTTCCTCCTGTTTTTTACTTTAATATTATGCGGGACCGTCCTGTACGTTTACGGACGACTTGAAGTAAACTGTAATTACAGAGCCCTGCTCTGCCTCGGTGCCCTCCGCAATGCTCTGCTTATAAGACACAAAGTCATTTGAAGAAGAATTGCCGGCTACCTTTATGTTAAAGCCTGCGTTAACAGCGGCCTTATTGGCTGCGCTGATTGACATATTGCAAAGATTCGGAACGGTGGCAACTGCCTTTTGCGACGAAGAATCGGTATATACCACTATTACTCCGCCCGACCTCATTTGCTGGCCTGCCGCAGGCGTCTGTGAAACTACCTTAGTACCGTCTCCGACAACCTTTACGGTATAGCCCGAGGCTTTTGTCTTTGCATCCTGAGGAGACAATCCGACAAGACTCGGAGCTACGGACGATACGTTTGCCATCTCCTTATCGTCATATCTCGGCTCAACATTCAAGTAGGTCAGCACCTTTTCAAGTATATCGCCTGCTATGGGAGCTGCTACCGCACCGCCACCGTGAGCACCTGTCGGCTCATCAATCGCTACAAGTATTGCTATTTGCGGATCATCGGCGGGGGCAAAGCCGGCAAATGAGGCAATATACGCTCCCTCGTGTCCGATTTTTTCGGAGGTACCCGTTTTGCCTGCCACGTGGTAACCCGCAACATATGCGTTTTTACCTGTTCCCACGGATACGACCTGCTCCATCATATTAGATACTATGGAAGCGGTTTTTTCGGATATGACCTGTCTTTTTACTATTGGCTCCGTCTTTTTCATGACATTGCCGTCGCCGTCAAGCATAGATGATACTACATACGGCTGCATAAGCTTACCGCCGTTTGC
>ULRP01002286.1_pt1 | contig 20742 bp, 15 predicted proteins | sample 1955521 | NCBI WGS metagenome assembly ULRP01 (sample SAMEA4835685, study PRJEB28245) | human gut metagenome | biome: gut microbiome; material: fecal sample | place: Denmark | collected 2008
TACAATTTCTTGATATAACAAACTTTTTTTCTCATTTTTTTTATTGGAAGTTTTAAAAAATGCAAAAAATAGCCATATTATATTCTTTTTTTGTCTTTCTACACCCTTTATTTCTCTCTCTAGTATATTTTACATACCTTTTTTATACTTTTCTTGTACGTTCGCGATATTCTGTAGGAACTACTCCTATTTCTTTCTTAAATACTTTAGAGAAGTATTTAGGGTCAGTAAACCCTACATTGAATGCAATGGTCGTAAGAGTATCGTCTGTATCTCGTAAATATTCTGTCGCCTTCATGATGCGTATATGACGCACAAAATCGCTTGGTGTCATGCCGATTCCCGTCTTCAGGCGATTATAGAGTACGCTGCGACTCATACCCATAGCATCTGAGATTTCATCAATCTTAAGATCTGGCGAAGTAATATTATCAATAATATAATTAATAAGCTTTTCTACCAGTGCATCATTTACCTGTACAGACATGAATGCTTTATCCCTATCCTTGGTCTCTGCTGGATCAGCAGGCTTGTCAGTTTGGGCTTTATTGATGTTTGTAGAAAGAATGTGTAGGGCTGCAATGGCATTTTGATCACCTTCAGCCTTCAACTTCTGTATTGTTTCAATTTGGATAGCACGGCGTTTATTGATTACAGCTTCTATGCGACCTAGCAGATAGTTTACAGAGAAAGGTTTGGTGAGGTAAGCATCGATGCCTTCCTCAAATCCTTTTAACTGGTCTTCTGCACTGGCTTTAGCTGACAGCACAAGGATTGGTATATTCTTGAGTGCTAAGTCTTGCTTCAGATAGTGAACCATAGTTATACCATCCATTACCGGCATCGTAACATCGGTGAGGATAAAGTCTGGTGCATTCTTTCGTGCAATAAGCAGACCGGCTTTACCGTTTTCTGCAAGTAATACATTGTACTGATCGCTCAATATTGTATATAGATACTTGCGAAGATCATTATTATCTTCTACCACAAGGATTGTTATTTCCTTCTGCTTATCTTCTTTTTCAATATTGTGCTCTTCCATGCGTTCTGCTTCTTCCTGTTTCTCTTTCTCTTTTTCTTCGAGGTAGAGCTGTACATTTTGGTCATTAATCTGACCTTCTTCAGCTTCGTTAGCTTGCTCATCAGTTTCGTTTACTTCATCAAAGCCTCCGTTGACATAGAAATTGCTGTTGTTGTCAAATTTCAACATCTTGTTGATCATTTCCAGCATTTCTTTAGCATTACGGTCTACAATTTGTAACAACTCACGGCTCTGCTTGGTAAGACCCGGTTCGTTGGCAAGAACTTGAGATATTGGTCCTCCGATAAGTGTAAGAGGGGTGCGTAGACGGTGGGAGGCATCGCTGAAGAATTCATTTTTCATGATGCTGATGTCATGGCTCAAATTTTCGCGTTGACGCTGGTTGTATGTATAGAAAATAGTACCAATGATGGCAACGAGAATCAGCATAAGTACGATTCTTCCCCAAATACTTTCCCAGAAGGTTGGGCGTACTTCGATAGGAAGTTCTGCAATATATTTACTCCATATACCATGCGAATTGGTTGCCTTTACCTTGAGAACGTAATTGCCGTGCCTAATATGTTTGAAGCCAATCATATTACTGCTTCCATTGTTTATCCATTCGCCTTCTGGGGTAAATCCATCCAGGCGATAAAGATATTTGGTCTGGTACTTGCGGGTATAGTCTAATGAAGCAAAACTGATAGTCAGGTTTCGCTTGTTAGCTGGGATTATTACTTTTTTACTGTGCAGGATAGGGTGTTGTTCCGGTTCTCCATTATAGTGAAGTGTCGTAAATATGATACGTGGCTGATAAGTACTCTTCTTCAATGTTCCTGGATTGAAGGTTAGGGCACCCATAGGAGTTCCTACAGTGATATTGTTGGTGGAAGGGTCGTGATATGGGCGTGCCTCGGTAAACGACATGTTGTAGTCGAAATCGTTTGGTCCGAATGCTGCCAACTGTCCTGTTTTTGTATCAAATTTGTCAATACTTGACTCTCGGATTACCCAAATGTAGCCTTGATTGTCCTCTATCATACTTAGAACAAGACCCTCATTGAGGGAATAATTCTTCATATAGGCCACATTGAGGTTGTCTTGTAGCAAATTTGTGCTCTTAATCTGCTCCAATATACCACCAAGCTCGCAGATAAATATCTTTCCACTTGAGTGTTCCAATATGAAGTTTACGTCATTAGCCTCAAGACTGGTTGAATCATTTTCGTTAGATAAAGTCTTATAGAATTTTATCTTTCTTGGATCTTTGAAAGTATCGCTGAAGGTAATAAGACCATCTGTGGTTCCTACTAATATGACGCCATCGTTGGTACAGGTGATGTGGCGTGTCTTATGGAAGAGATTCTTATCCCAGGCAAGTCCGTTCTTGATACTTGTAAAGTGGATGCTATTATCTGCCTGAATGTTTGCAAGAGCGATTCCACCTCCGTATGTTGCTATCCAAATGCGACCCTGACGGTCTGACTTCACATCGTAGATTTTATTGTTTGGAAGTGACGCTGGGTTATTGGGATCGCAGAGGAAATGGTAATACTTGCCTCCTGTGAATAGGTAGAGTCCATCGCCTTGGGTACCAATCCAAAGTCGGTTGTTGGTATCTACGAATAGGCAATAGATACCCGCAGGCGAGAAGGGAACCTGCTCGCTTGTAATATTGCCGCTTGGGCTAAAATATCCCAATTTGTTATAATGTATATCGGTTACCATGATACAGCCGTTTTTATGTCCATATAGCTGATTGCCATTGGCTAAGGCTGTGATGGCACGTACCTCCGATTCTCCAGAGTTTAGTTTGTTGAGGGTATATTGATGGTTCTTGAAGCCAATCAATGTTAGATCGTGAATCCCTGTTATCCAAAGAACTGCTTGGTCTGTAAGGCAGAATTTCTCTATCATGGGGATTCGGAAGTTGCCCGATGAGTTACTGCGTAGCAGGTATGGTACCAACTGTCCGGTTTTACGATCGTAATAACTGAAGGTACCTTGGTTTGGTATAACCCATAGGGTATGATTTTCATCCTGAGTAATGAAGAATTTTGAGCTGGATGTTCTATCTACTGGATCAGGCTGGTCAGCGAAAAGCCATCGCTTCTCGTTAGTCTTAGGGTTAACGAGGGTTACGCCCATACCATTTGTAAACGCCCATACCATTCCGTAATCATCTACATATAGTTTCTGTACTTCAGCTAGGGGTTGAGAAGGACTTTGTATATTGATGATTTCTGATTTGAATGTTCTGGGATTAAAAATAACTACACCGAGATTTGTGGCAAGAAGGAGTTGGTATCCCGTGTTTTTTAATTCATTGATGTGGGTTATACCTTTGGGAAGAGGTACTGTGGTAGTTTGATTTTTTTCATCTACTACTACAACCTTTCCGTTTTCGGTAGCCAGGAAGACATATTCTCCAACTTCTCTAATCCACTTATAAGGTACCGCAGTACTGAATTTCTTACCATAGATGGTTGTACCCTTATCTGTAAGGATCCACTCTCTGTGTTTTTTGTCGCCATAGATAAAGTAAACTTTACCGCTTTTCAAACCTTTTTGACCTACACGTATCAATTCGATATCGAGTACATCTGTATCATTTGTGCGTAGCAGGTAATCTGAATTTGTGGATGTAATCCAAGTATTTCCTCCACCAATATCATAGATATGGTCTGCTCGGAAATCAACGTTGAATTTCTCTTTAATCTGGTTGCTGCTTTTTTGGAATTGGCAGAGATGGGTATCATAGAGGTAAAGTTTACGATCTTGGGTAATACACCATACGTTGTTTGCTGTAGTTGGCTGTATACTCAAGATACGGTTGGTAGATAGTACGCTTACGCCATCTGGGTCATCGCGGAAAGTATGGAAGCTATATCCATCATAATAAGACAAGCCGTTCCATGTGGCAAACCACATCAGCTTGTCTTTTCCTTGTTTTATGTCAGAAATAGTATTTGCTGCAAGTCCGTCTGCTATGGAAAACTTTCGGATGTCACAATAGGGGGTAGCTATGGCTGTAATAGTCGAAAATAGCCCCAAGAGTGTTATATAGAGATATTTTTTTATCATAATGATGAGTCTTGCTGATATGTATTTTTATTAATTAATTCGACACAAAGGTAAGAAAAATAATTGTAAATTGGAAGAAAAGGGATGGAAAATTTATTGAGATAGGGATTTTTTCCTCCATAATAGGGAATTTCCCCTAAAAACTTCCCGTTTTCCTTTTGCAAGGTGTAAAAAATGGCTTATCTTTGCACCAAGTTTTACGGAAGGTGTTGCTTTGATGGAATGACACTTGGTAGCTAATATAATTTGTTGAATTATAAAAAAAGAAAGGATATAAGACGATGAAAAAGATGAAGAAACTTTTGATGTTGATGGCTGTAGCTGTCACTTCGTTCACTTTTACTGCATGTGATGATGATCCATGGGATGATGATTACTGGCATGATGATTACTACTGGTATGATGACTATAATCATGGTGGTTGGGGATGGGACCAGGGAGGCTGGAACCAAGGTGCACAGGGGTCGCAAAACCAACGGTTGCTTGAGGAAGCTCAGACTTTGGTAGGGGATTGGAATGGAAATGTCCAGCTTTCTGAGTTGGCATCCGATGGTAATTCTCGAAATAACTACCAGTTTGAAGCCAATATGATATTCTATCAGGATAAGAATAATAGCAACTCGCTCAGTGGAAATGGCATAGAGATAGACTATGCTACAGATGGAAGCGATGACCAGCAGACCTTGAAGTTCTCTTGGTATATTGATAATAATGGAGATATTTACATCAAGTATGCTTCTGGTGCTACTTATGTCATGGATGCCAACGCCAGCCAATACGGTTTTCATTTGGGAGCTGAGCAAGGTAAAAGATATGATACATTCTTTGGTTATATGATAGGTACCGGTATGGCAAAGGGCGATATTATGTATATCGATCTGGAACGTAACTCTTCGAATGGTGCTAGGGCTTCCAGAAGCAGTACTTCTACAGGTTCTTCATTTGGTAAGGGAACCGGTCGTACTCCAATTAAGGGAACTGTCAAGGGGTTGCCGAAGAGATAGAAAATGATGCTTGTTTTTAGTACTATATATACAACTTTCTCTTGAAAGTTCATTCGTTATTAAAAAGAAACCGCTCCCTCAGTATTCTCGCTGAAGGAGCGGTTTTATTAGTTTATGGATGTAAGGAAAAGCCCCATCTGGTATCTTTTTCTTTCATACTTCTTTACTTCTTAATTATCTTCTTGCCGTTCTTGATTACAATACCCTTATAAGAGCCGTTAACCTTTTGACCTGCAAGGTTATAAGCTGGAGCATTGTCTGCTGCAGATGTTGTGATGTTAGAGATGCCGGTAGAATTTGATTTCTTTGAGATAAGAATGTTGTTAGCATCAACTTCATATGTTGTGTTAAACAATTTGAGTTTACCGTAAACAACAACTTCGTCACCCACTTTGATATCGTCGATAGATTCAAACTTTGCACCTTCGAAAGAAAGACCTCCGTATACCATCAGTTCATTTTCTTCCTTGCCATCATCTGAAATGTAGTATGAAAGACTTCCGTAAGTTTCGTTTAAAGTTTCACTTGCTTTGCAGACGATACCTTTTACGTAAACCTTCTCACTCAAGCCTTTACCTGCTTCGATAAGTTCCTTTGCCTTAGCAACGGTATAAGCGGTTTCTGGAGTATTTGTGATGTCTACGATAGTAGGAGCATCTCCAACTTTGTAATATTCAACTTTGGAAACCTGTACTAAGCCGTTAGAAGAGCCGCTTGCGCAATCGAATACTATCTTGTAGTAATTGTTTGCTGAAGTCTTTGTTGGTTTGAAAATCAAGTCTCCATCTTTCAATTCTGGAGCAGAGATTTCTTCTGTGACATTTTTAAACTCAGCGTCTGTTGCTACTTTTAGTGTAATGGAATTAACTTTGTCTTTTGTTAATTTGTCGATTGTTATGAGAACGTTGCTGATAGGCTTGTCAATAGCTGGAGATGTAATGGCTGCTACTGATGCATTGTTCTTTCTGCCGCATCGAATATACTTCCAGTTGTTCCATTTATTGGTGTTGAAATTCTCGATGGTCCATGAATCTGTCCCGATAGTTGCAACCCAAGTCTTTGTGTATGCAGAAATCTCTTTACCTGCTGTACCTTCATCAGGGAAAGTCAAAACTTTGTAAGGTTCTGAAGCAAATGTAACACTCGCTACAAGAGCGAAAACCAATGTTAATGAATAGCGTAGTAACTTTTTCATAAGCTAAAAATAATTTAAGTTGTTAATAATAAGTTTTTTTTCATGTTACCATGATTATGTTGCAAAGATACAAAAAATAATTAGATGTCTTGTCAAGATAGTGTTAAATTGTTGAGCTTGTGGCTATTTTAGTAGATTTTAACGAGAAAAAGATAGAAAATTCAGGCAACGGTGGATAGAAAGCTACTTTCAAAAACACCCTTCACCCTTCACCAATCAGATATAAACGCTTAATAGCTAGATGTTTATACGGGTGAAGGGTGTCGCTGACCCTTCACCACCCTTCACCCTGACTTTTTTAGGGTACGAAATCATCTCTGAACCCATGTTTAGCCATCTATTATGATCAGCTCCAGCCATCTATTATGGCCAGCTTCTGTCTTCAATGCTGGCTGGACTTCTTGATAAGGTGAAGGGTGGGTGAAGGGTGGTGAAGGGTGGAGTCAACCCTTCACCTCTCACAATCCCAGTGTTTATCGGGGTTTCCGGCGAAAAGGTGAAGGGTGAAGGGTAAAATTGAGAGTGAGGTTTTTCACGGGCAAAACCACGCTTCCAGTAGCCGGAAAGCATATTCCGAATGGCGATGGTAGATCTCCCGAAATTTTTCTCCCGACGCATCACTTTGCGCCCGGCACTGGCAAAAAGTTGCCCCAGTAGAGGGCAATATTGTGCCATAGTTACGCAATAAATGGAATGAGCCTCTTTTCTTGCCCTTACTTGAATCCCCAGATATTCTTAATAGCTTGTACATCCATTTCTTCAACCTGCTTCTCTATGTCATCAGGCAAATTGCAGAAGAAATCGATGCCTGTTCGCTCCTCCAGGGTCTTGATGTTGACTACATAATTGCCTAACTTGTCCTTCTTGGAATCGAATGCCTTGTTTTCATGTTTAAACCAATAACCGAAGGCGCTATAGCCGTAACTCTGAGTTTTTGTATTGAATTCTTTTTTCAGTACTGCAACGAAGAAATATTTTGGCACTGGGATGTAGCCTGGTAACTTTACGTCGCTGGATGCACCGTTCTTCTTCCATCCGATGAGGTTGCTTTCACTACCTACAGCATCAATAGTGCCACCCTTTACGATAAAAAGAGTATCGCTGTCAATCTTCGGGGCCAGCTTACGCAGCTCATCCTCCATCTTGAGCCAGGTACCACGCTGGTTGAAGTTTTTGTACTGTGGCTGCATGTTGGTCATGAAGAAAGTCTGCTTCTGCTGGGTAAGGTTCTGCTTGCGGTCGGCAGAAGGGCAGATATGACCGTGGTCGAATCCCTGGCTGGTTGGGGTAGGGTCTTCGGTGAAATCGGTGATGCCCCATTGTTCCTGCAGGTCGGTATCCCATGGGTATTGGCGTTCACCCTGCGGAGCATCCCATCGTTTTACGTTCGAAGCTATGTTGGTGGTGTTGAAAGTATAGCAGCTCCAACGCTGGCTTTTCATATCATCATCCCATTCGCTAGAGAAGTTTACAACGTCTCCATCCATGTGAACAATGGCATAGCTTGTTCCGTTATCCTTGAGTTTAGGGAACTCAAGTCCACCGAGAGCGTTCTTTAACACTTGTGGCATATTGGCTTTTACCATGTTTTTATTTCTGTTGTTCTTGTCTGTAGAACCGCCAGAATTATCACCCCCAGTATTTCCTCCACCGTTATTCTCTTTGTCAGGGAAGTTAAACTGCAGGGAGTCGTCTGTACCGCATGCCGAGAATGTCATTGCAGCGATAAGCGAGAGAATAAGTAACTTGGTATGTTTCATTTCTCGTAATTGTTTTAAGTTATAGATTACTTTCAGAATAATAGTAGGAGATTACTTTCTAGTAAATAAGAAGTTAAAAAGTGATTTCCTAAATGTATAAGAAGAGAAAAAGTGCATTCCTACGTATATGCAACTACGTTGGAACGCACTTTGTATCTTTCGATAATAATATATCCTTATGAAAAAGGTATATATATTACTTCTTCAACTTACCATAACGGTTCATGAAGCGGTCTACGCGACCAGCTGTATCAACGAGCTTGCTCTTACCTGTATAGAATGGGTGAGAAGTGCTAGAGATTTCAATCTTTACAACTGGATAAGTTTCGCCCTCGAATTCTACTGTGTCGTTTGTCTTGCATGTAGACTGTGAGAGGAACATATCGCCATTAGACATATCCTTAAATACTACAGGACGATAGTTCTCTGGATGAATACCTTTTTTCATTTTTTCTTTTTTATTTTTATTGGGTTATTAAAAATAGACGTCATGGGGATGCTTTCGCATCATTTCGTGTCCCTCATCGGGGCATGCCCATTATAGCCTGTTGACAATTTCAGGGTGCAAAATTACACTTTTTTCTTGAATCCACCAAATTTTTCTTGATGTTTTTAAGAATTATTTGATAATGACGGTGTTGCCTAAAGTGAAAGTGAAGTCATCGATGAGGACAGCTGCGCCAGGTTTCTTGGCATTCATGATGACGATGCTATAGGTTCCGTCTGCTGCTATCTCGATTTTCTGTTCTATAAGGATCCACTTTTCATTGCTAACGTTGACATATTGTTTGGTGTATACGTAGTTTTGTGAATCAACAACTCCGTCTTTTACTGCAACGTGTCCTGGACAAACAGAAGCACCTGTTGCTGTTGCTGCTTTAGCATAGAACTTAAGGGTGTATTTGCCTGCCTTGAGTTTCATCTCCTTGTAACCAAGTCGTTTGTTTGCTTTTGGCGAACCTGCCACCTGCACAGAATACTTGCCAGTGTGAGCGTCTTCGCTTTGTGTTAACGTAGCGTTACCTGCTGAAGTTGTATTCCAGTTTGTTGGTTTACCATCTGCCCAAGTCTCGAAGCCGCCATTCTCCCCTGTTGCTACTTCGCCTGGGTTTGGATCTGGTTCTGGGTCAGGAGTTACAGTGCCGCCGCCTTCACCGCTGGTCTTACCATTTACGGAGATGAGCTTACCGCCCTGGTTGGTCTCTGGGGTATTGCCCATGTAGTTGATGAGCTTAGCGCAAACTACGATTTCATCACCTTCCTTCAGCGTCATATCGCCCTTTTTCCACTTTTCGCCACCGAAGTAGTAGATGCGGAAGATATAGAACTGGGTGCTGTTGGCATCATCGGCAATATAAAATGAGCCGTTGCCGAAGCCTGCTGAGAACTGTTCCTTCACGCTCTGAACCCTACCCTTGATGTAGAATTCCTTGTCGGTAACAACTCCCGCCTCCAAAGCAGCTGTATATTTTTGAGCAGCAACGCTATTGAAAGGATTGGCAGCGGTACCATCACCCTTTGCCTCTCCTGCAGTTGGAGTGTCTGGAGTAGTGCCGCCTGCAGTCTTGCCATTCAATGATACAAGGTAAGTCTTGTTGGCTACAGTCTCCGGTGTATTGCCCATATAGTTCATCACTTTGGCGCATACAACAACCTCGTCTCCTTCTTTAAGCTCAGGATCGTTGGTTGTCCACTTCTTGTTGCCTAGATAGAGTGAGCGGAAAATGTAGAACTTTTCGCTGGTCTCATCATCGGCAATATAGAAGGAACCATTACCGAAGTTAGTAGAGAACTGGTCCTTGATACTCACTACCTTACCCTTGATATAGACCTCCTTGTCAGACTCTACGCCTGCCTCCAGGGTCTTGCAGTAATTGGCTACAGCCACACTGTTGTATGGGTCAGCTGCGGTACCTGTACCCTTAGCCACACCTTCTGTGGTGCCGCCAGTCTCCGGTTTGGTTGGCAGTGTGTAAGGTTCTGGTACATCCTCGCAACTGCTGAATGTGAAAGCAGCCATCGCCGCCATCAAAACTGAAAATATATACTTTTTCATATTGTTGTCTTTTTTATTGATGTTACTATATATAATTAAGGTGTAATTTACTTGATGCTGATGAGCTGGTTGCCCGAGTTGATCTCTGCTATTCCTTCAGGGTCTTGCCCTCACCAACCTTTCCGTCTACGGAGATAGAGTAAGTGGCATTACCATTGGTGCTGTCGAGTACAACAGGGGTAAGATCATCTGTGTTGCGGATGATGATCTGCCATACATTATTATATCTAGTGAAGATACCGGTGATGTCGAAAGCACCATCAGGCAGGATGGCATTGGCGAATCTGGCATAACCGGATGTTCTTACTACTACTGTGTTTGAACTGATCCACTGACCTGACTCTGCATCCTTCAGGTTTTGGTTGGTTGTTTCGTCATTAGCTGCCCAAACAGTCTTTCCGTTGGCACTGCTGAACTTTACGCCTTTGATGGTCATCAGCTTGCCTGCATTCTCTTCAAGGTAAGTAGCATCAGTAGCCTTGGTGAGATCAAAAATCTCGGCCTTCACATTGCTGGCATCTGCCTCGTCAAGCAGCTTGAAGTGCTTTTGCCAGGTAGGGCGGTCCATCTTTCCTACAGATGTAGCACCTGTCTTCAGGTTGGTATAGATGCCACCAATCTGAGCCTGCTTGCCATAGCCACCGATGTAAAGACCGTTGAGGTCGATGAGAATCTCCTGTCCTACAGGAAGATAGCCATGCAAACCGCCTGCGTTTATGTCAACGAGGATAGCACCTGTTTCATCTTGGAGCGCTACCTGCTGATAGAGGTTGCCGCTGATGTCATTGCCTGTGATGTAACCTTTGATCATCATTGGTTTATCAATGAGCTTGTAGCCACCACCATTGATGGTAGTTTTGTAATCGCTCTTGAGCTGTGCAATGGAAACCACGTTTTTCTCCCTAAGCAGGTTGTTACCGTATGGCGCAGTAGAAATAACCATATCTGGGTCTGCGTAACCGTCGCCCATACATGATCCAAGCATCAATCCCGTCATTGCCATTAGGGCCATTGCTATGAATTTTATCTTTTTCATTGTCATATTGTTTTTAGAATCGGTATCCTATCTGGAACATACCATTGGTACCAAATGCGTAATACTTCTTAGGATTCTTTGAGAACTGATAAATACGAACATTGTTGACCTCTCCGCCTGTGTTGAGCGTATAGCCAGAACGTGAATTCTGTTCGTAGCCACCAGTAACCATCTTCTGGTTGTTGAAGAGGTTGGTAATCATGAGGTTGAAGTTGAGTGAGCCCTTCTTCAATCTTACGCTCTTGCCGATGCTCATATCTACCATCCAACCGCCATGTCCCTTAGCCTGTGCTACAGCTTCAGGCAACCAGCTGTTGCCATCTTCTGTAACTACTGCCGGGAATATCTCTGGATATTTCTGGTGAGCCGACTGACGGTTCTTCAGCACTTTCTCGTAGCGGTAGCTAGGAGAATAAGAGAGGTAGATACGGTCATAGTAGTTGGCATTCACATCGATGAACCATCCGTTCAGATGTGTGCTCAGACCGATGCTTCCCACTGTGAGTGGAGTTCCGCTCTCTCGCATGTCAAGAACGTAAGCCTTGTCTGTGTAAACCTCAGCACTCTTGGAAAGCATATAGTTGGCAGTTACATTGTTGATGTTCTTTGCCTCGCTGATAGAACCCAAGGTATTGAGGTCGAGCCAAGAGGTGAGCTTGAACTTCAAACCAGCCTCCAAACCATAGTATTCCTTCTTCAAGCCTGTCATACTTACGTATGTGAATGAGTTCTCGTCATCGTTGTAGAAGTTCTGCCACTCTGTTACATGATCCAGGCGGCTGTAGTAACCGCTCAGGTTGGCATGTAACCATGCATTGCGATACTGATAGCTGAATTCTGAGCTGAAGATGCGTTCGTTCTTGAGATTGGTTACGAAATCATTGTTGATCTCTGGTGCAATAAATGCAGTATTAGCCATAGGTGCACGCCATTCGTAGCCAGCGCCAATGCTGAAAGCATGACCTCTGCCTAAGTCTACATTCAGACTTCCCTTCATGCCGCCATCCAGGAAGTTGGCTGTCTCACTGTTGCCGTAACTATTGTCGGCTGCCATGCCATTGCGCATATAGCCATGACGCTTCATGCCGGTATAACCGATACGGCCACTCAACATTGCCTTCATGCGGTAGAATTCGCTGGTATAAGTGCTCCAGAGATTCGCCTTGTTTACATCGATACGATAGTCGTAACCGAATTTGTCACCCTCATAGACAAGTTTACCAGTGTTGTTTGGACCAGCTGTGTTAAGGTCATACTGTACACGTGGGTCTGTGATAGGATAATCACCGATAGCATAAGAGTTTATGTTGTGGAATATGGTTCCGCCGAGCATATCCTCCATGGTCTGATAATGGCGATTGCTATTGGTGCCAAGCATGAGACCTGTAGTCAAGTTTGACTTCTTGGTCAACTTGGTATTCAAGGTAGATGACAAACTGACATTGAGGTTGTCATTATGCTTTGCCTGCAGATAGTACATGGTTTCCTGACCATTCTTTGCAGCCTGCTGGTTAGAATAGTAGAGACGGTCCCAATCAATCTGTCGGTTCGCCTTGCTTGCCTGCCAGTAGTTCACTGCGTTATTCCAACTCTCCCAGTTGTAGGCGTTGTTGCCGTTCTGGAAGTCGCCCCATACATAGAAGTTAGCCGAAGGCATGTTCTTCCAATAGTCTGGCTGTGGGTTCTCGGCGTTGTTGTAGTTGAGTTTGGTGCTCTTGTACATCGAGTATTTGCCAAACAGAGACGTAGTGAGCTTCATCTTGTCGTTGATGTCCCAGTCCCATGTAGCGATGGCAGAAGGTGCAAAGTCATTCACTACGCGTGAGTTTCTCTTGTGTCCGTTCTGATAACCCCAGTATGGGTTGTAATAGTAGTCGTTGGCGAGCCAGTAAGCCTCATCGGTAGATGCTCCCTGAGTGCTTCTTTCGGTAGGGTTACCCCAGGTAGAGAAGCTCAGTGAGTGACCGTTCATCCATTTCTTCTGTACTCCGAAGAAATAGGAGAGCGCATTGTAGAAGGTTCCTTCTACGTAGCCATGGTTGGCCCATCGATAGGTCAATCCGGCAGTGATAGCCCAACCTTTCTCATTGAAGCCGCTGGCATAGGTGTATAATCCACGAAGTGTGTAGTTGCGGTTGGCAGCTGCCACGCTGGCATACTGACCTTCCTGCATGCTTCCTGCGCGGAAATCATAGTTGTTAGAACCCGCCATTCCTGTCATTGAGTAATTGTTGGCTTCAAAAGGTAAAGAAAAGTCTACATTTCTGGAAAAACGGTTCAAACCGCCGATATTGGAAAATCTGAACTGGCCAGTCTCCATATCGTTCATGGCTGTTCCATTAATATAGACATCATTGTACTTCTGGTTAAAGGCACGATAGCGGAAACGGACGGGCGAGAACAGGTAACCTGCCTTGCTGGCGTAAACGTTGCTGGTAGAATTGAGGATGGTGACATTTGAAGACATGTCATCGTCCTCACCCAACTGTGCCTCTGAGAAGGTAAATGCATTCTCGTCAAGACCCTGTGCTATGTGTTGCTCTGTTTTTTCATTTTGAGCCATAGCAAGCGTGCAGGAAAAGAGTGCTAATGTTGCTAAGTTTACTTTCTTTTGCATAGTTTATCGTAATTAAGAATTAATAATTACTTGTTGGACTGTACCTTTGTAAGGTTCTTGCCTAAAGATAATTATAAATTTATGTTTAATGCTGCAAAGTAACAAATAATTTTTTGAAAAAGAAAGTCTTTTTAGTTAAAAATGAATGAATTCTGAAAAAATATTCATTTTTATGGGGAAATCTGCGGTTTTTGTACTATCTTTGCCCAACAAAATTGCACGGTTGAGTGCTGTGTGCATAATAACAAAGTATATAACTTTAATATTAAATAGGTGGTATGAGAAAACAAATGCTATTTTTGGCAGCCTTACTTTTGATAAGTTTAGGTGCTATTGCCCAGAAGAAAACAAAGGCTTCTAGTGGTAAACAGTTTCAGGTGTATGCTGTTGGATTCTACAATCAGGAGAATCTCTTTGATACTTGTCATGATGCGGGTAAGAATGATTATGAGTACTTGCCGGCAAAGGGTTGGAATGGTATGAAGTATACCAATAAATTGAAAAATATGTCGAAAGCCCTTGCTGATATGGGTACTGATGTGTTGCCTCATGTGGGATGTGCATTCATTGGTCTTGCCGAGGTTGAAAATGCCAATGTCTTGAAAGATCTTACAGCTCAGCCTCCTTTGAAGGCTCGCAATATGCAATTCTGTCATGTTGAGGGTCCTGATAAGCGTGGTATTGACTGTGCATTACTTTATAATCCTGCACTTTTCACTGTCAAGAATGTAAAGTTGGTTCCTTACGTCCAGGAATTGGCAAAGGATTCTGCATATAAGACTCGTGGATTCCTTACCGTACGTGGTGAAATGGGTGGCGATGATGTGGCAGTCATTGTATGTCACTGGCCTAGCCGTTTTTCTGTTTCGTTCTATCGTGAGAGTGGCGCTCGTCAAACTAAAGTAGTTAAGGATTCCCTGCTTCGCTTAAATCCAGAGATGAAGGTCTTTGTGATGGGTGATATGAACGATGATCCGACAAATGTGAGTATGCACAAGGTGTTGAAAGCAAAGGCAGAAATCTCGGAGGTTGGTCCTGATGATATGTACAATCCATGGTATAATATCCTGGCTAAGGAAGGTAAGGGTACATTGTTCTATAATGGCTCTTGGAACCTTTTCGACCAGATTGTGCTTTCGCCAAGTCTTTTGAATAAGGACTCGAAGAACAAGGATTATAGTAGCTTGAAGTATTGGAAGCACCACGTGTTCCGTAGAGATTATCTGATTCAGCAGGAAGGACAGTACAAGGGAGCTCCTCTGCGTACCAAAGCGGGTGGCAGATGGCTCAACGGTTATAGCGATCACTTGCCTGTTGTGTTGTATCTTGTGAAGGAGAAAAAGTAAAATGGTTGAAGAACATCCTTTTGAACCATGGTTACCGGGCAATGCCAAGTTGCTGATGCTCGGTACCTTTCCACCCGCAGAGAAGCGATGGTGCATGCCTTGGTATTATCCTAATTTCCAGAACGATATGTGGAGAATATTCGGGCTGATTTATTTCGAAGATAAATTCCATTTCGTAGATGTGGAACACAAAACTTATAGGCTGGATGCCATCAAGGCTTTTTTGAAGGAAAAAGGAGTGGCTATCTATGATACTGCCCAACAGGTGATTCGTACCAAGAATACGGCTTCAGATAAAGACTTGCAAATTGTGCAGCCTTCTGATCTGGATGGTATGCTTGCCAGATTACCCGAATGTAAGGCGGTTCTTACGGCAGGACAGCTTGCCACCAAGGTATTTACTGACCACTTTGGTATTCGTTCGCTTCCTAAAATGGGAGAATTTATTGAGTTTACTGTCGGAACTCGTCAGCTTAGGCTATATCGCATGCCGTCCAGCTCCAGGGCTTATCCGATGGCGGTGGAGAAGAAGGCTGAGTATTATCGCAAAATGTTTGAAGAAATCTTATAGAAAATGGAAAAGATAGATAAGGTAACGGTGATAGGTATTGCTGGAGGTACAGGTTCTGGCAAGACAACTGTAGTAAAGAAACTCGTAGAAGTGCTGCCGCCGCATTATGTAGCAGTGGTGCCGCTCGACTCTTATTATAATGACACCTCGCACATGACGGAAGAGGAACGCCATCAAATTAATTTCGACCATCCGTCGGCTTTCGACTGGAAACTCTTGCATCAGCAACTTGCTGATTTGCGTGCAGGCAAGGCTATAGAGCAGCCTACCTACAGTTATATTAAATGTAACCGTGAGCAGGAGACGATTCATGTTGAACCAAAGCCGGTAGTGATAATTGAGGGTATCATGACCTTGGTAGATAAGAAATTGCGCAGTTTGATGGACCTGAAGGTATTTGTAGATACCGATGCTGATGAACGGTTGATTCGTAATATTCAGCGTGATACGATAGATCGAGGTAGAACGGTATCAATGGTCGTAGACCGTTATCTCAAGGTGCTCAAGCCTATGCACGAGCAGTTTATCGAGCCAACCAAGCGTTATGCAGATATCATCATCCCGCAGGGAGGTGAGAATGAAAAGGGTATCAGTATCCTTTGTCGCTATGTAGAGGGACTCGTTGAAAAATAATAAAAATAGCCTCGCAAGTTTAGATACTTGTGAGGCTATTTTGTTTTCTATTCAATAAAAGTAACTTCTTCGTTTTTGGTACTGGTAGAATCTGAGTCTACTACGATGTTGTTCTTTTGGTTGTTCTTTCTCTGCCAGTTACGTCGGTTGTTCGAAATTTTAAAGGTATTGGCACATTCCACCACACCGTATACCAACATGGCCCAACCGATGATGAGTAATGGGGCTGAGGCTAAGGCGGAAGGCTTGATGATAGCCAGTATGCCCAGGAGCAGAAGAGCTGATGGCATCAGCCAGTAGATGATACCCACACGCCCCATCTTGGCAGCTGTTGCCAAATTTGCCATTTGAGTGATGGCACCTAGAATCAGAATTGCCGAAATGATAAACATCAGCCATGAGATGAATACATTGGGCATCAAGGCTAAAATTATGCCGAGAATCAGGCTGCCCAAACCGACAATAGGGAATTTTGGGGTGGTTCCGATAATCTGTTTGCCGTTAGCATCAGAAAGCATCTGTCCTTGCATCTTCTCTGCTGTTCGCTTAGCGCTGAAGTATGTGATAAGAGAGATGACTCCAGATAGGAAAAACAACACACCGATAGCGATGGTAATCCATGTAACTGTCTGTTCGCGATATTGGATGAGTAAAACACCAATGATGATGGCACAGACGGCACGAAACAAAGAGCTATGTACTACTTTCATAATTATCTTTTTTAAAATGATTTTGCAATGTCATATTAATCTTTATGCAAAAATACGAAAGAAAATCGAGAAAGCATGTTTTTTATGATTTATTTAACGCAAATTATTCCTTATTTTCGTCAATTATGAGTAATTTTGTAAGCAAAAACTATAAGCTATGACAAAGTTATATCTTGTGCGCCATGGTGAGACTGTAGATAATGCTGCTCAAATCATGCAAGGTCAAACACCGGGCAAGTTGAATGCGAAAGGTATTGAACAAGCCGAGGAAGTTGCAGGGAAGATGGTAAACGAACATATCGATGTCTTCGTTTCCAGTGATCTGTATCGTAGTATTCAGACCTGTGAGATTATTGCCCGTCCTCATATCGAAGCTCTCTCTTTGACAGGTAATCTGACAGATGAGGAGCTTGATGCCCATATCGTTACCACTCCATTGCTTAGAGAACGGGATTGGGGAGACTTTACTGGCAAGTTCATTCCTTCCTTGCCTAAGGACCCAAAGGATTGGCCGGATAATATAGAAACATTGGAAAGGATGAAGTCAAGAGCGCAGAATTTTCTAACTTGGCTCAAGGTTACTTATCCCGATAAGACTATTCTGGCAGTAGGACATGGTATCATCAACAAGGCTGTACAGAGTGTTTATTTCAAACGCCCGATGAATCAGATAGAGAAAATGGCTAATGCCGAAGTCCGGGTTTTGGTGTTGTAAAGAGAAAACATAAGATAAAGGAAAACATGTATCCCGAAGAGAAGACATGTTATACTGAGATAACTAACAATATAATTTATAAGATATAAGAAACTATGGGAAAGATAGCTCTTATCACAGGTGCAACAAGTGGAATAGGTGAAGGTTGCGCTCGCCGCTTTGCAAGAGGTGGTTATAATCTGATTATCACTGGTAGAAATACCGGCAAGTTGGAAATCCTTAAAAAGGAATTAGAGGCAGAAGGCACTGAAGTCTTGGCTTTGGCTTTCGATGTCCGTAATCGTGAGGCAGCAAAGAAGGCTGTAGATTATATTCCTGATGCATGGCGCAATATTGATGTGCTGATCAATAATGCAGGATTGGCTCGTGGTCTGGAACCGGAGTATGAAGGTGATTTTGAGGATTGGGATCAGATGATTGATACCAATATCAAGGGACTTCTTACCATGACTCGCCTGATTGTGCCTGGCATGATTAAACGTAATCATGGTCATATCATCAATATTGGTAGTGTGGCAGGAGATGCTGCTTATGCTGGAGGCAATGTTTATTGTGCCACCAAGGCTGCCGTTAAAGCTATCTCTGATGGGTTGCGTATTGATGTGGCACATACCAAGGTGCGTGTAACCAATGTGAAACCTGGATTGGTAGAAACCAATTTCTCTAATGTCCGTTTCCATGGTGATAATGCGCGAGCTGACCAGGTTTATCGTGGTATTACTCCTCTGAATGGTGATGATGTGGCTGATGTGGCTTACTATGCAGCTTCTGCTCCTGAACATGTGCAGATAGCAGAGGTGCTGGTTCTTGCTACGCATCAGGCAAACGGAACGGTTATCCATAGAGAAAGATAAAGAGTTAAGGATATAGAATGTAAAAGAGGGTAGTAAGGTTGTGAATAAAACCTTGCTACCCTCTTTTACATTATTATATAATAATATGGCAGAGACGGTTGATGTCGTTCTCAAAAGTCTCGCGATTCTTTGCCTTTGCTCTCATGCCCGATTTATAGTTGTAGATGGTCTGGGTGGAATAATACAGCAGGGTGGCTATCTCCTGGCTGTCGGTTACGCCTAGTCGCATCAATGCATAGATACGGATTTCCGTGGTCAGAGTGTGGGTAGTAGGAAGTTCCAGCTGGCATTCTGGTAGCAGGAGCTTGTTCAACTCCGTCACGAAACCGGGATACAGTTTCATGAACGCCTTGTCGAAGCGGTTATAGAACATCTGTGACTCCTCCTCTTCCATCTTGTGGGTGTTGAGGGTTTTCAGCAGGTCGGCAGTCTGGTTAGCCTTGATCTTTCGGCTCACCAGTTTACGATAGTCGGACAACTTGCTGATATATGCAGCACTGATGTCCATGAAGAGTCGCATGTAGGTCTCTCGCTTGATGTTTGTTTCTATCAGCTGTTGGTTCAGCTGGGTGAGCTGTGCGTTCATTTCTTTCTGTTTCTCGTTCTGCTCTTCTATCTCCTGCTTGTTTTTCTTCAGCTTGTTCTTCTGTCGGTTGTTGACGAAGGAGAGAATGAGGATGATGATGAGTGCTACGCTAACACCGATGAAGCCGAAGAGGAAACGGGCACGTGATTTCTCGGCAGCCTGCTGGTTGGCAGAAGCAATGACTGGGAGAATATTGGAAATCTCCATCATGCGCAGTCGGTTGTTGAAGAACTGGGCGTCTTCCATCGTGTGCTGGATGTATTTGGCTGCTCTCTTACTGTTGCTTGCATCCTTTTTAAAAAGAAAGTAGGCAAGTTTCTGCAGGGCTACCGTTTCCTTGAGCTGGCATAGGCCATCACTTACAGATGCTTCCACGAGATATTTCTCGTAGAGATCGAAGTTACCTGTAAGTTTGTAATATCTGGCGACACCGTATGCTGACATGGCATGGATGCGTGATTTGGCTGGAGACATTTTCATTGCCTTCAGAAAATGTGTGAGCGATTTCCTGCTGGTAGGTTCATCGAGATAGATCCTTTCGCCTAGCAGATAATTATAGTAGGCGGTGTTTCTTCTATCTTCCTTGAAATTCTGGAGTAATAGACCCATGAAATGCTTTTTCTGGTCACGGAATTCTTTTGCGTAATCAGAGTTTTGGGCGTATGATTCCCAGTAATTATAGATCCAGGCAAAGGTGAAGTAATAGTATAACTTCAGCTTGTAGGGCATCGTGTCGGGATGGAGTGATTCGAGCAGAGCTTCAGCTTTGCCATAGAATCCCCTTACCGAGAGTACTGACGCCCGGTTAATCTGGTTGAGAGTTATATAATAGGTATCGTTGACCTTCTTTGCCAACTCCAGTCCACGCTGCATGTAAGCGTATGCCGAGTCGTAGCGGTAGGCGCTGTAGGCACGGTATATGCTGTCAAGGAAAAGGAGACGGGTCTTGTCATCTTCTGCATCAAAGGCTAGCTGTTTCAGATGTTTGAGCTCGTTTTCCTTGATATCTTGATAATGCTTGTCGTTATCAATCATGTAGTCGATACGCTCCAGGAGCTTTTTCTCGTCGGTTTTGCTTTGAGCGAGCAGTGGCATCATAAGCGTAAGAAGTATTAGTAATAGTCTCATCTTTTGTTTATGTTTTGTAAATGACATAATTGTAGTCTCAAAAGGATAAAAATAGTCTATTTGTCGATTTTGTGTTGCAAAGATACAAATAAAAAATGGTATTATAGTATTTACTTTGATAAAAATGGTTAATTTTGTAAGTTTTTGATTTAAAACAAGTTAGGAAGGTAGGATTTTACATTCCATTTACTTTTTCCCTACTTAGGGATACAACTGTAGATTTTTTGTTGTATCTTTGCAACCGAAAAAGAAAAAAGTAGTTATTATACTACCACTTCAAGTCTTCTAAGGTAAATATTCCTTTTGTTGATTTAGTATGTTGATTTAAATAAAAAACAGGTTTTAGTTTATCTAAGGGAAAAGAAAATTAGTGTATTAGGTTAAACCCGTCAGGCTCTTGTGAAAGATTCTGGCGGTTTTTTT